>ERZ780226.56-NODE-56-length-102544-cov-9.226278_pt1 | contig 102544 bp, 83 predicted proteins | sample MGYA00511165_ERZ780226 | MGnify/ENA primary metagenome ERZ780226 (study PRJEB29588, sample SAMEA2152373) | human gut metagenome | biome: human gut; feature: human-associated habitat; material: faeces | place: Denmark | collected 2008/2010 ...
ACAGAAGATTAAAAAAGACAGTAAGGAAGACCCTGGGAACATTGTTCCTGATCTCGGCGATCGTAGTGGCAGCGATTCCTACGGAAGGGCTGCGTGCGGAGGAAGATGCTGTGGCACAGGCGGCAGGACATACACATGCCGCTACACATACTTCCGGCAGTGTAAAATACAAGGTATCCATCCGGAAAGATGCGACGGAGAAGGCAGCGGATCTGAAGGCTGGAAGCAATGTCCCGACTATGGATTCACTGATTCCTGTAGTTCCTTCGGGAACAACAATCTATACCACCAGTACGAATGCTGACGGAAGCAACTATCAGTTCGCATATATGGCAGTAAACGGTGTATGGTCAGCCATTCTGCTGGGGTATAATAAGGACAATACTCTGCCGAACAATACACTGACGATCCCTAATAAAGTAAATGCGTACATACAGCCTACCGGCAACCTTGGTACCGGTAACGGTTATGTGGCAGCCAACATAAAAGGGGAGCCACTTTATTATGAAGCAACAACGGAATACACCCGTATGGTAGATGATAAAACCAAGCCAAGATATCAAGATGATGGGAAAACACCGTTGGTGGATGCTACCGGTAAGCAGTTGTATGAACAGAAGGAAGAAACTTATAAAGTAGGAGAGATAAAACCCTGTTATGCTACCGATAATGCATGGAAGAATCTAGATGTTTTAACACAGTTTTATTATTATTCCAAGGGAGCTAATGGTTCCAGCGTAAATGGTGCGGAGGACGGTAAGGGAAACGCAGCAGTATATGCCGATTATGCGATCGCAACTGACAGTGATCACCAGTGGATCAAAGATGCGGAAGTAAAATATATCGGCAACCAGTACCTGGATTCTGCATTTGATGCCCTGACAAATACAAATAAATGGAGTGTTCCAACAGACGGAGGCTATATTACAGCAGCAACTGCTTCCAAGGGTATCTTTGCACAGGCCGGTAATATCGGAACGCTGATCATCGGAGAGGATCTGGTAGGCATCGGTAACTATGCTTTTTATGAATGCACAGGTCTGAATGATGTAGAGTTTGGTAATGGTATTACCGTTATTGGCAACTATGCTTTTGCCGGATGCGGCAGTATGAGAGATGTGTCTATTCCGGAAAAATGTAATCTCGGTCAGATCGGAGACCATGCCTTTTATAACTGTACCAACCTTACAAGCTTTACTTTACCAATAAGTGTAAAGTATATCGGAGATTATGCTTTCGCAGAATGCCGTTTCTTAAGTGATTTTGAAATGTGCAATTCCGGTGACGGAACCAGTGCAAGTAATTTGAAGGAGCTGGGGTGGAATGTATTTGAAAACTGTGAGACCCTTTCTTCTCTGACCTTCCCGGAGAGTTACAATGAAGCTCTGGATATTTCAGCCTTTAAGGGATGTAAGAATCTGAGACACATTACTGCCCGCAGCAAGCAGATGACGTTTACGGAGAAAGAAGATGGGGATGTCTATTGCTTTGACTGCTTTAAGGATATGCTGTCCGGAGATCCGGTAAACGGAACCTTCTACTTTGAAAGCAGGGATGATTCCACACTGCATACTTTCACCAGAGATCATTGTTTTGCATTCAGTTATATTGATTATGATTCCGAGGCAAATCAGTATAAAAGCCTGAATAAATATGAACTTACGGTTCAGGATCCGAAGGTGACAGGGGAGAAAGGAAGATCTACTTATGTAGTAAATTCCAACAATGAACTGATATCCAGTACGGTAGGAGAAAATGTATCGACGCTGGAGATCCCGGATCCTATCGGACCTTATCATATTTATAATATTGGCGCCAATATTTTTGCCAACAACTGTAATCTGACCATGGTATCACTGCCTGCCAGTGTTGTATCTGTTGGAGATAACGCTTTCAAAGGATGTCATAATCTGGCAACGGTGATCTTCAATAACAGTTCAGTGGCAATAGGAACAGATGCATTTAAAACGCAGGATTATACAGGAGCAGTGCACAGAGGCAATTGCCCTGGAAAGGTAGAAGTCGACAGTGATAATTCTCCGAAGGTAAAGCTTACCTTTGTCGGAGAAGTTTCGCCGAGCTCCACACCTTATCTGTATGCCATGAGTGAGGATGGAAGATATAATAACGGCAGTCAGCTGAAGACTTATGTCAGATATTGCAGCGGCTGGCCGACCAATCTGGTAGTACAGTACAATGAGGAAAAGGGTGTCAGCGAGCTGATCGATTTCCCTGCTTTTTCACAACTGAGCGGATATACAAGTGAAACAAACTATCCTTATCTTACAGCTGCCCAGAGAGAGGCGGCAAAAACTGCCTTGAGCAAATATTTGAGTGGTGATTCCAGGACGGAGGATCAGCAGCAGTTTATTGATTCCGCACTGAATGTTGTAATACCTGAAGGTATCCAGGCGATTAGGGACGGACTGTTTGTAGCTAAAGAAGATGCAGATGTTGCAAGCCTTAAGGAAGACAAGACAGTTACGATATACGGTCTGGATGCCATCGAGGTAAATGACTTTAGAAGTGCAGACGGTACCAAAGCTGCAGCACATTTGAAGGGAATTAACATTCTTGGCAATACAGCATCTATTGCAGCCAATGCTTTTGAGGGCTGCGAGAAACTGGAAACGGTCAATATCACCGGAAATATGAGCTCCATCGGGGACTATGTCTTTAAGAATTGTCCTGCCCTGAATGATGTGACATTGTCCGGAACGATCAACAGTCTGGGACTGATTCCTTTTACCGGATGTGACAAATTGAGTAATGTGTCGTTCTTAGGAAACGATTATTTCAGCTGCGATAATTCCATTATTTATGGAATGAGTGGCGGTGCCAAAGCAAGGATTATTGAGTGCCTGGAAGGCAGAACCAGTAAATATGTAAAGCCTTCTGAACTGGCAGGGGTTACTTCCATTGCACCCAGAGCATTCCAGGGATGTGATGCCCTGAGAGAAATCGATCTCACGGAAAGTGAGATTACAACGGTGCCGGAATATGCCTTTGCAGGCACAACGGAAATGCGTACGATTAAGCTGCCCACTACCTGTACCACTATTGAAAATTATGCGTTCCAGAAGAGTGGTATGGAGCGTTTGGAGGCGAGCCAGTATCTGAACCTTATCGGCCAGCATGCATTTGATGATCTGCTCAAGGCAAATCCGGATCCAAAGGATGTGGTGATCTGCAGTCCGGAAAACAGTTACTTGTATAATTACGCACAATTAAAGGGTTTTACAGTAGATACTACTCCCCTGGTAGAGTATTTTACCGTTAACTTTAGAGACTGGAATGAAGAATTAGGGAGCTATGCGCTGGTACCTGATGCAGAGCAGAGAGTTAAGGGTGGTGAAGCTGCAACTCCTCCAACTCCGGCAGGCAAGAGCGGAGAAGTGTTCCAGTATTGGGATCCGGATCCCAGCGAAATCACAGCAGATGTTACAATTACAGCTATGTATAGCAAGGAAGATCCCGATGCCAACAAGCTGACCGTAACCTTCCAGGATTGGGATGGTACGGTAATTAAGAAGATCAAGGTATCCTCCGGCGGCAGCATCGCAGATGCGGATCTGCCCAACACATCTAATCTTGTGAGAGATGGTTATATCTTCATCGGATGGGACAGACCTCTGACCAATATTACAGAGTCTTTTACCACCATGGCACAATATAAGGCGCTAAGCGAAGATGATATTGTAGTCAGATATATCAATAGTGTGACCAAGGAAGTGTTCTATCAGACCACGATCAAGAAGGGTACGGTTGCACCCAGTATCCAGACTCCTACGGTCAGTGGCTATACTTTCAAGGAATGGCTGCCGGATATTGCAACAGCTATCACAGAAAATACAGATTTCTATGCAGTATATGAGGCTAACGGATCTAACGGTGGTAATAATGGTGGGACGACGACCAGCCCGGGAGCAAGCACCAGTCCCGGAGGCAATAATAACAACGGAACTACTGCCAAGATGTATACTCTGACAGTTAAAAATGGTTCCGGCTCCGGCAGTTATGTAGCAGGTTCCCAGCCGATCATTGTTGCGAATGATCCTGCAAAGAATCAACAGTTCAGCAGCTGGTCAATAGATCCGGCCAATACGAAGATTGCCAGCAAGGTATTGTCTGCAACGGTCATCACTATGCCGGAAGCTAATGTAACGGTAACTGCAAATTATACTGCAAAATCCGGTTCGGGTAATAAAACAAATACATCTACAGGAAGCGGTAATTCCACGAATTCCAATTCCAACAGAAGACCGAGCAGCACTACTACGGGAACCGTATCCGGTGGCAGAACCACTGTTGTTATTGATAAAAACGGTCTGTCCAATACCGGAGTGGTATCCGCAACAGTGAACGGGTCTTCCGATAATTTTGTTATTAAGATCACAGAGAGCGCAGCAGCTTCAGAAGAAGTAGTGAAAGCTCTGATGGCAGAATACGGCAGTGATATCAGTGCTATCAAGTATTTCCCCATGGACATCAGTCTCTATGATTCCACCGGCAATACAAAGATCACAGATACCACAGGATTGTCCATCAGCATTACATTGCCTCTACCGGATTCCCTGATCACCTACGCAGGTAATAATAAAGTGGCCGGAGTAGTGAACAGCAAGCTGGATAAGCTGTCGCCGAAGTTCTCCACAATATCCGGAGTATCCTGCGTAACCTTTACGGCAGAGCATTTTTCACCGTATGTGATCTATGTGGATACGAATAATCTGACTGCGGGAACCATCGCAGACAGCACACCTAAGACCGGAGACGGCATTCATCCCAAGTGGTTCCTATCCATGGGACTTGCATGTATCTCGGTAGTACTCTTCATGAAGAAGGACAAAAAGACTCTGCGGAAAGCCAGAGCCTAGTGGGAAATAAAGGATGGGAAGGTTTATGAATCATAAAAAGTGGATGGCTGTCATAGCACTGGCAGTTACCGCATTGATCCTGACACATCTTCCTGTGTCGGAGGCAGATGCGGCAGCGTCTGCCTCTGATTTTCAGACGCAAGGGAGTACACTGGTAAAATACAGAGGCACGGAAGAACGCGTCACGATTCCGGATACAGTGGAAGTCGTAGGCGAGAGTGCCTTTGAGAACAATCAGAAGGTACAGTTCGTTGTAATTCCGAAATCTGTCAAGCGTTTGGATGCCTATGTTTTCTGGGGATGTAACAATCTGGAAGAGGTTGTCCTGGGAAAGGGTCTGACTGCAGTGGACGAGTATTCGTTTGCAGGATGTACGGGTTTAAAGCAGATCACAATTCCGGAAAATATACAGAGTATTGATGCACAGGCATTTGCGGGATGTGTTAATCTCACAGATATTTATATCCCGGCTACGGTGACCGGTATTGCGGAAGATGCTTTCTTAAACTGTGATAATGTGACAATCCATGCGGACGAGGGAAGTGTGGCAGCACAGTTTGCCCAAAAACTTGCGGAGCAGAAAAACCGTGATCCGCTGGTGACGGCAGCTCCTGTACAGACACCGACAGCAGTAAGCAGACCGGATACACAGGCAACGACAGAACCTGTATCAACGGCTACGCCTGCACCTGTTGCAACACCGGTTCCCGGTAATGTCCTGGGCAGTACTATTATTGTAGGGAATCATGCCCTGGTAATGGTGCATCCGGGTGAGGAAAAAGTACAGCAGGGGTATACGGAACCGGAAGCGGGACAGGAGACCGGTGAAGAACAGGATATCACAGCTGAGACAGAGAACGGCAAGATTCCGGAATGGATGTATTATCGTAACCAGTCTGTCAGCGCAGTTACGATCCCGGAAGGTACTACAGAGATCGGACGTTTTGCTTTTTCCAGAAGTTCTCTCCGGACCGTTACGATTCCGGAAGGTGTAACGGTGATTGACTATGCGGCGTTTTATCATTGTGATAATCTGGATAACGTGATATTGCCGGACACGGTGAATACTGTTGGTGCCAAGGCGTTTACCCATACCGGCTGGCTGGATGATTTTGAAGAGAACAGTATGGATGATTTTCTGATCAGTGGGGACATCATGGTAGCTTATAAAGGGAATCTGCCTGAAGTTGTGATACCGGATGGCGTTCGCGTGATCGCAGAGGAAGCATTCCGAAATCATACGGAATTGAAAAAAGTACATCTGCCGGCGAGTGTCACGGATATTGGAAATGACGCTTTCCCGGAGGGGATAGAGATTATAAATGAATAATGGGGTGATTTAACCGACACCCGGAATAGAAACCGGCATAAGATAGATTAAGTCTTATGTCGGTTTTACTATATTTTTACCGGGAAGGAAAACGGATGCAGAGGGTCAGGGAGCAGGTACAGGTACCGGAACAAATATATAGCGTAACTTGGCGGTCAGAGCCTGTAACGGTTGCTGTATTGGATACCGGGATCGCATATCATCCGGATCTTGCCGGGCATTTGTTATGTTTTCGTGATTTCGTGGAGAAGAGCTCTCTGCCGTATGATGATAACGGACATGGAACCCATGTATGTGGCATCCTTTGCGGAAACGGAGAATTGTCGGGTGGAAGGCTTCGGGGAATGGCACCGGCATCGAAACTTGTCGTGGGAAAAGTGTTGGATGGAAAGGGAGAAGGATCCTGTGATTCCATGCAGGAGGCTTTTAAGTGGATCCTACGGGTAAAAAACAGGTATCAGATCCGGATCTTAAATATATCTGTCGGAATCGGTGAATTGAAGGAACGATATAAGGAACAGGTACTGCGGGAGTATATGGAATTGTTGTGGGATCATAATATTCTCGTAGTCTGTGCAGCGGGAAATGCAGGACCTGAGGATGGGAGTATTTCGGAGATGGCAAGCAGCCGGAAAGTGTTAACAGTGGGTTGTCACGATGGAAGATATTGTAAAAATGACCCGAAGCGATGTGAAACATATTCCGGAAGAGGTAGAAAATACGACGTCATCCGAAAACCGGATATTGTGGCTCCCGGGACGCGGATCCTGTCCTGCAATGCTTTCTGGAAAAATAGAAATGGCAGAATTTTTAAACCTTATATTGCAAAAAGCGGTACCTCCATGGCAACCCCCATTGTGTCCGGAGCGGCAGCACTGGTACTACAAAAATATCCGAGAATGTCCAATGAAGAATTTCTCCGTCGGGTAGCGCTGACAGCTACGGATCTCGGAGAACCCTGGAATAAGCAGGGCTTCGGAATGCTCAATGTCCGCAGATTATTAGAAAACAAGTAAAATGATAAAATCACTGGGAAAAATAAAAAATGTGATTAAAATAAGTCAATAAAATTAATACTAAAGATATTGACACAAATGGTATGATTGTATACAATGATACGAGAACTGCAAAATGTATTTTTACTGCGCAGAGTAAAAATAGAAAACAATATTGCAGATGTCGAATGTCAGGGAAGAGAGGTATACCAATGAGAGATAGTGATGCATTTCAGAATCGTCCGGTCTCCATGAATCCGAAGAACAACCTTCTGGAGATTGAGGAGCATATGTACATACTGGATGATGTGGAGAAGCCGAACGTGTTCCGTAATATGTTCCCTTATTCCGAAATCCCCAAAATACCTTTTAATGATCGTATCGTGCCTCATAACATGCCGAAGGATATCTGGATCACAGATACCACTTTTAGAGACGGACAGCAGTCCAGGGCACCTTATACCACGGAGCAGATTGTAAAGATTTATGATTATCTGCACGAACTGGGCGGTCCCAACGGAATGATCCGCGCCAGTGAATTTTTCCTCTACAGCAAAAAGGACAGAGATGCTGTCTATAAGTGCATGGAGAGGGGATATAAGTTCCCTGAGGTGACCAGCTGGATCCGCGCCAGCAAGGAAGATTTTAAATTAGTAAAAGAGATCGGAATGAAGGAGACCGGTATTCTGGTAAGCTGTTCCGATTATCATATTTTCTTAAAGTTAAAAATGACCAGAAGACAGGCAATGGATCACTATTTAAGCGTTATCCGTGACTGCTTAGAGGAGGGCATCAGCCCCAGATGTCACCTTGAGGATATCACCAGAGCGGATATCTACGGCTATGTAGTGCCGTTCTGTCTGGAACTGATGAAACTGATGAAGGAGTATCAGATTCCCATCAAGGTACGTGCCTGCGATACCATGGGATACGGTGTCAACTATCCCGGTGCCGTTATTCCCCGTAGTGTACAGGGTATCATCTATGCGATCCATACCCATGCAGGTGTGCCTCATGAGTTGATCGAGTGGCATGGACATAATGACTTTTACAAGGCAGTGTCCAACTCTACCACAGCATGGCTGTATGGCTGTTCCGGTGTCAACACTTCTCTGTTTGGTATCGGTGAGCGTACCGGTAATACGCCTTTGGAGGCAATGGTATTCGAGTATGCACAGTTAAAGGGCGACTTAAACGGTATGAATACCCGTGTGATCACGGAGCTGGCAGAGTACTATGAGAAAGAAATAGGTTATCAGATTCCTCCCAGAACCCCGTTTGTGGGCAAGAACTTTAATGTAACCAGAGCCGGCATCCATGCAGACGGACTGCTTAAGAACGAGGAAATCTACAATATCTTCGATACCGAGAAATTCCTGAACCGTCCGGTATTGTGCGCTATTTCCAACACCTCCGGTCTGGCAGGTATCGCACACTGGCTGAACACTTACTACAAGTTAAAGGGAGACAAGCAGGTACAGAAGAATTCCGAACTGGTAGCAGAGATCAAAAAGTGGGTAGATGAGGAGTATGCCGGAGGTCGTGTCACCGTACTTACGGATGATGAGATCGTGGCATGTGTTAACCGTATTTGCCTGGAGAAGAATCTGAAGATCGGTGAGTAAACATAGAATGAGCATGACAACGGTAACAGCGTTGCCTGGAATCGAGGATTATAGTGAGTAAGTATGATGTAAAGCAGGAAGTAACGGACAAGTTCTCCCTGCGGGGACGGGTATTTCACAAGCTGAGAGAGGATATCTTAAGCGGAAAATATCAGGAACATGAAGAATTGAAGGAAGTGGCGATCGGCGAGGAGATGGGCGTCAGCAGAACCCCTGTCAGAGAAGCGTTCCGTCAACTGGAGCTGGAGGGACTGATCCAGATCATTCCGAACAAGGGTGCCTATGTCACCGGCATTACGCAGAAGGACGTGAAGGATATTTATATGATCCGTTCTTTGTTGGAAGGACTGTGTGCACGCTGGGCTACGGAGCATATCACTAAGGAACAGATGGAAGAGATGGAGGAGAATGTCTATCTGTCCAAGTTCCATGCCCAAAAAGGGCATCTGGAGCAGCTGGCGGAGTTAGACAACCGTTTCCATGACATTCTGTACGAAGCCTGTGACAGCAAGATGCTGGAGCATCAGCTGAAGGATTTCCATCAGTATGTTCTCCGTGTCCGTAAGAAGACGCTGTCCAGTGCCAATAGAGGTCCAAAGTCCAACGAAGAGCATGAAAAGATCATGGAAGCCATTAAGGCTGGCAACGCCGATCTGGCAGAGCAGCTGGCACATCAGCACATGATCAATGCCTATGAGAACATGGTGAAGAATGGTCTGAATGAGGCTTATGCACAGCAGACTGGAAGTCAGGAATAAGTTGTCTGTTGGAACGAATTACGTTAAAATAGAATAGAACGAAAATTAATACCGGAAAGGAAATCGTTATGGAAAAGATCAAAATGACAACCCCTCTCGTAGAGATGGACGGAGATGAAATGACCAGAATCCTCTGGCAGATGATCAAGGATGAGCTGTTACTGCCCTATATCGATCTGAAGACAGAGTACTATGATCTGGGACTGGAGCATCGTAATGAGACAGACGATCAGGTAACGGTGGATTCTGCCAACGCTACGTTAAAATACGGTGTTGCCGTAAAATGTGCGACCATTACCCCCAACGCTGCCAGAATGACAGAGTACAACCTGAAGGAAATGTGGAAGAGTCCCAACGGAACCATCCGTGCCATCTTAGACGGTACCGTATTCCGTGCACCAATCCTGGTAAAGGGCATCGTTCCCTACGTAAAGAACTGGACCAAGCCCATCACCATCGCCCGTCATGCTTATGGTGATGTCTATAAAAATACAGAGATCAAAGTACCCGGACCCGGTAAGGCAGAGCTGGTATTCACCGCAGCAGACGGCACCGAGACCCGTGAACTGATCCATAATTTCGACGGAGCAGGTATCATTCAGGGTATCCACAATACCAATAAATCCATCGAGAGCTTTGCAAGAGCATGCTTCAGCTATGCGGTAGATACGAAGCAGGATCTGTGGTTCTCTACTAAAGATACAATTTCCAAAAAGTACGATCATACTTTTAAGGATATTTTCCAGGAGATTTATGATAACGAGTACAAGGCTAAATTCGAGGAACTTGGCATTGAATATTTCTACACTCTGATCGATGATGCCGTAGCCCGTGTCATCCGTTCTGAGGGCGGATTCATCTGGGCATGTAAGAACTACGATGGTGATGTAATGTCCGATATGGTAGCTACCGCTTACGGCGATCTGTCCATGATGACCTCTGTACTGGTATCTCCCAGCGGCGTTTATGAGTATGAGGCTGCTCATGGAACTGTACAGCGTCATTACTACAAGCACTTAAAGGGTGAAGAGACCTCCACCAACTCCATTGCTACCATCTACGCATGGACCGGAGCTCTCAGAAAGCGCGGCGAGATGGATCAGATCCCCGAACTGTGTAACTTCGCAGACAAGCTGGAGCAGGCCTGCATCAAGACCATCGAGGACGGCAAGATGACCAAGAGCCTGTCCCTGATCTCCACCTGTGAGCATCCTGTGATCCTCAACAGCCTGGACTTCATCAAGGCGATCAGAGAGACCCTGGACAGCCTGCTGTAAAAATAAAATGGAAGAAATGGATGCTTCCCTGTAGCAATGGGGGCATCCGTTTTTGGTGTACACCCAAAGATCTTACCGGAGGATTACAGAAGTGAATGATGAAAAGGAAGTTGTGTGTTCCGGAAAAACGATGGCTCCATTTATAATGGGAGTGATGTTCTGGCTCATCGGAATAGGAGTTACTTTTTTATTACTGATTTTAGGCACTTCACAGGAAGTGAAAGGCGCAGGCATTATCTTTTTCATATTATGTGGAATGGAAGGGAGCTATTTCCTTCTGTTTTGGCGCAACAAAAGAATTACTATGACGCGGGATGATATTACTTACCGTTCCATTTGGGGAAAAGAGAAAAAATACTCATGGGAAGACGTGAGATCGGTGCGTTATAAGTCGGCTGGAAGAGGGGCGTATAGAATTCTGATCCAGACAGACCGAAAGATATGTATCGAAACCGGAATGATGAAAAACAGTGAAGAGGCTGAAAAACTGATAAAGGAAAAAGGGTATTTAGGTCTCCATTAACCTTATGGTTTTGAGCCATAGAAGAGATGAACATTAACGAGTGGGAAGTTTAGGCTTCCCATATTTTTTGGCTCAAAATACAAAGGAGTAGTACCATGTTTACGCTGGAGGCAGAGATGTTTTTAATATTGTCTCTGTTTTTTTCGTGGATTTTTTATTAATTTTCTTGGAAGATTTGGGGCATTTGGGCGAAGAATAGTTGCGGGGGATCGGGGATACAGGTACAATAAAAGGAAAGGAATCGTCAAACGATAAAAGCGTGTGAAAGGGGAAGAAAGATGTTTTTTTTACAGGACATAAGTGATGAGAATAGGAAAAAACTGGTGGCAGCTATAGAAGACTTTTGTAGATCAAACGGTTTGAACGAGATACAGATACCTTTTGCTGATAGCACCATGGAGACAATAGTGGAGTGTTTATGTTCCATTGCGGATAGGATGGAACAGAGGATTAAGCAGGAACATACAAAAAAGTATGTAACAGATGATCTGGAAATTACATTTATGAGATTTTGCTGTAATTGCATGGATTTAATTCCTGTACAAGTTTTATCTGACGAAAAACTGATAATATTATTTAAACACAGACATTTTGGCTATGCTTTTTTTGAAATTGGAGATAAAACACAGCATTTTACAGAAGAAATACCCATTGTATTATATAAAACAGCATATTTGTCTATGGCAGAATTTTATAAGTATTATTATGGAAAATTCAGTGACAACGAAACTGCTATCAGACTCCTTTGCCAATATTTCAAAAATGAAATGGAGCTTGAAGATAAGGAACAACAAAGCATTGCGGATGCACTTATTGCTCATATCAAAAATGCCGGTGACCCCGGCTTGACGGGGTTCGCATATAAAGGGCTGGCGATGATTAGGGAATATATCCATTTTCTTCCGGAGAGTATTGTCCGAAAAATATTGGCAGAATATACTTTCAGTGATATAGAAAATAATTATATTTGTCGCAAGCAGGTCTTTACAATTATTACAAATTATTTTAATAGAGTCAAAGCTTGGAAAAATCAGTTCCTCTATCTGGATAGTGTGAGAATTCTGGGGATGTTGAAAGATATTTGTGGCGAGGATCGTATAGAAAAGAGGCAACCACTTATTGATTTTTTGGTTTTGGGAGGAGAGTCCATTGGTAATGGAAGCCTTGAAGTAAGAGATGAGAGACAGAAGTGCTATAAATTATACATGGAGACTGTAGGAAAATGCGAACGAGTCCTTAGAAGTGAAAGCGGAGACATTATATTTAAAGTCTCACTGGAAAAAAATAAAAAAATCATAGTTGAATATTTGAATCAGATCTATGAAATGGAATTAAAATCAGACATGGATAGTGTATTAAACGGTTATGGCAAAAATGTTTTTGCTAATATGAAAGAAGCATTGATAAACAGCCGAATAATTAATTCCATTTCATACAAACTGGTTTATTTGAACCAATATCATGGGATGACACAGCAAAAGTTTTACTTTGATAAGCGTTTTGACTATTCGGATGGAAAAATCAAATATGATGATAAGGAGAAGAAAAAGGAGATTCCCTTGACATATTCATCTAATATAAATTCCATATATGCTATCGTAGGAAAGAACGGAACGGGAAAAACAAGTCTTGTCAATTTTTTAGGAAATGATTTTGTTGATATTATGTATAGAATGGAAGCAGAGGCTCTAACGGTTTCGGAGATTGTAGAAGATTATGATTCTTTGCGGGGAGCAGAGTTTCTGGTGATTCTTGAGATGAATGAACAGTTATATTATATTTCCAATATATTTATTACATTATGTCCTGAAAAAATAATGCAATATAGCTCCGGTACAGTGGGCTCAATGAAACGCCAGTTGAGTAAAATGTTTTATTTTTCCAATAAAATTGATATGAATGAGGTGTTTGCACCTTTGAAGAAAGTAAAAGGAAAAGATGTGGGAGAAACTCAAAATTATTCGGAGCAGCGGGCATTTTCAGAACGACTCCAACAAATCAGAAGGGATAAAACGGGAACGTTTAATACGGATTATTTTAACAGAGACTTATTGTTTCAACTATTGTATTTAAGAGATCATTTTCAGGAGAAAGAAGAAAATCTGAAAAAAATGCTTTGGGAAACATTCTCGGTGGATGATTTGACTATTGGAGATAAAGAAAAGGATGATATTATTCGGAATTTTGTAAAGGGAGAGAAGACTGATATCCAGATGGACTTTTTTAATACAACAAATACCTTACAGTATTTCTCGTCCGGGCAATATGCAAGGTTTGATTTTTTTGCAAAACTATACTGGATCGTGAAAGGTTATGCCAACAATAAGGAGTTGATAAAAAGTCTTGGAGATAGTGGAAGGGTGTATGAGAATGAAACTATTGTTGAAAATGATTCCGCCATTCTGTTTATAGATGAGGGAGATCTGTATTATCATCCGGAATGGCAGAGACTGTATATCTCGGATCTGTGCAAAATTATAGAGGAAGCGGTTCCCTGTAATCTGCAAATTATCATTGCCACAAACTCTCCGTTTATTCTCTCCGATATTTTTGAAGATAATATTATCTTCCTGTCGGAGGAAGGGGAAAGCACGGAATCCCACGAACAAACCTTCGGACAAAATATCCATACACTGTTAAAGAAGGACTTTTTCCTGAAATATACCATGGGTGAATTCGCAAGGGAGAAGATCATACAGGTATTTGATGCGCTGGAATTAAATGAGGACCAAGAAAACAAGGAGGATCAGGAAAATAAAAAGTACCAAAGTAGGAAAAATCTGGCTGACAACATGTCGCAAATATTAAAGCCAGACATAACAGTTGAGAACGTGTACCAGAGAATCTCTGATTTTGCTATGGCAATTGGGGAAGATATTTACCGCAGCCATCTTCTTGGATTGATAGAAGAACACATGAAGAAAACAGAAAACAGAATCAGCTACCTGAAGAAGAGGCAACAGGAAATCGAAGAAGAATTGCGGGATCTGGAAGGAAAAACGTATGATAAAAATCAAGAAATATGATAACGAGGAAGTCGAGAAAAAATATTTTTATATTGTAGCAAATACAGTTAAAAGTAAAGATCAGAAAGATATTGTAAAGTATTTGAAAAAACATTTTAGCAATCTGATGGAGGGAGAAATAACATTTGAAAAATGGATTCTTGCTGAGTATGAAACACTTAAGGAAGCATATAATCAATTACCTCATGGTGTCAAGGATCCAGATGTATTTGTGAAAGATAAGAAAGATAAAAAAAGATTTAAAGCTCTCTATAAAAGATACTATAAGGCCTATGATAAAGTTCGGAGTGAATACATAGGTGACCAAAGAGTAAACATTTTTCTGGTAAAAAAGAGTAATATGAATGTTTGTCCATACTGTAACAGAAACTACATAACAGCCAGAGGTGAAAGCGTGTCCGGAGCGCAGCTGGATCATTTTATTAGCCGAAGCGAATATCCGATTTTTGCATTATGTTTATATAATTTAGTACCTTGTTGCAGCGTCTGCAATTTAACAAAATTGACAAAAGAATTGGAAGTTTCTCCATTTGCTTCGGAAATGGATGACAACAGCTTTACTTTTACCCCAACAGGAATTTTGCCGGGAGAACAGCCTGCAGTAAAGATAAAAGCTAAAAATGCACAATTGGAGAAAAATATTGAGGTGCTTCACTTGCAGGAGGCGTATGATTTTCATAGCGATGACTTGAAAGAACTGGTAGAATTAAAGGAAATGTATCCGGAAACCCAGATCAGTGAAATTTGTGACCTAATCAACGGAGAGAGAAGGCTTGTTGGCAAGGCGAATCTGACATCCACAGATATCCGCGATATGGTATTTGGAAAACAGGTACCGTATGAAGAATATGGGAAGAAGCCGTTGGCCAAGTTCAGACATGATATTTTAAAGGATTTAGGTGTTTACACGCGCTGATAATGATAATATTTTGGGGAAAAAACGTTCAGTCAAAAAATGCTGAACGTTTTTTATATTTCGATAAATTGAAATATACGCTTCGATTTATCGAAAAACCACACATTTTTATTGACAACTAATAATCAATATCATAAAATATTTCAAAGTACTTTATCGCGGTATAGGGACAACGTGTTAAAGAAGCAACCGGAACAAACTTTAATTGCGGTGCAGAAGCACAAATGAGGGAGGACAAATGTATAGTGTAAAAGGAAAGAAGTGGAACAGAAGGCTGAGCTTTCTGCTTGTTTTGGTACTGCTTTTTGGAGACAGCTCATTGCAGTATACCATGGCGGCAGAGACCGGGACAGCAGAGACCCAAATAACAGAGCACCGGGTGGAAACAGAGGTTTCCGTATCCGGCGGCAATCCGGAGCAGACACCGGAACCGGAACAATCGGCAGAACCGGAACAATCGGCAGAACCGGAACAATCGGCAGGACCGGAACAGTCGGCGGAGCCGGAACAGACCATGGAACCGGAACAGACGCCGGAGCAGACACCGACTCCGCAGCCTGTGCCGACACCGGCTAGCGTATCCGGGAACGTTCCGCCCAGACAGCCGGAGAACTATTATCAGGATCCGGAACCGGAAAATTATGGTACGCTGGCAGCTTATGATGCGTACAGCCGAACCTACCATGTAGACGGTGACCGGTATGTGACAGTGATCGGCTACGATGGTAACAGCTATCTTGATGAGGACGGCAATCTGCAGCAGGCAGACAATACTCTGGTAGAGAGTGAGGTCTCCACCTATTCCCTGTATGGAGATGCAAAAAGCTACGTGAACAGTGCCGGAAGCTATCAGGCGATGCTTACAGTCGGAGCGGAGGAAGGTACAGAGCTACTGACCATTGCAAGTGACGACCATCTGCTGACACTGACTCCTGCCCGGGGAGATTTCAGTGACGGTATCGTAAGAGACAACGCTATCCGTTATAACAACGTGCTGCCGGATGTAGATTACCAGTACACCGTATTCGGAAACAGTGTAAAGGAAGACATCATCCTCTTACAGAAAGGCACGGCCCACAGCTTCCGGTACCTGTTAAATACTTATGGACTGGATGCGTCACTGACAGACAACACGCTGTACCTTTATGAAGAGGGAACAGATCCCGAACAGGACGCAGTATTCGTTCTGGAGGCTCCGGAGATGGAGGACGCGGCGGGAGAGATCTCTTTCGGCGTGGAACTTCAGCTGGAGGAAAGCGGTGAAGAATCCACCTATGCGGTTACCGTTTCCGCGGACAGTGACTGGCTGGATGCAGATGACCGCGTCTATCCGGTACGGATCGATCCTACCGCTATTCAGGTAGGCAAAAGTGCGATCCATGTGGCCTGCGCTGAGCAGGGCAGCCCGAATTCCGTGATCGGAGATAATACATATCCTTATGTGGGATATGATGACGGTATCACCTCCGGAAATCTGGCAGGCTTCCACAGCAAACATTTAAATTGCAGATCTTATTTTGCCATTGATTATGATTTCTCAGCGCTGGCGGAGGAGCCGGAGATCGTCAGTGCGGCATTTCAGGTGACCCAGAAGACCCGCTGGAGCAAGGGCAGTTCTGAATTCGGACTTTTCGGAGTGGAAGAGCCCTGGCAGGTGGGAAGCCTTACCTGGAACAATCAGTTAAATTACAACCATTATTTCCTGGACAGCAGAACGGCTTCCACTACCCGCGGAGAGGCATTATCCTTCGATGTAACGGAAGAAGTCAGTGCATGGATCAACGGAACCGCAGAGAATCACGGACTGGTCATGAAAGCACTGGTGGAAGCACCCAACGAGACAGCGGGCGATGCCGGTGCCTCCATGCAGTGTGAGGTATTCTACAACAATTCCTCCGCATCCTATGCACCGAAGCTGATCGTCTCATGGACAGGAGATCTGACGGATCTGGCGAAGCTTACGCTGGATGATACTACAGTGGATGTTTACCCGGTCGTAAGAAGAAATGGGGACAAATCCTGTGATACACTGGGAGTGGCAGCCCATGGACTGGCCAAGCCCGGCAGTACTGTGACCTACGAACTGGTCAACGGCACTACCGGAGAGACCGAGGCACAGACAAAGCTTCTCTACCCGGACTCCGATGCTTATGCAGGGGAATATCCGGAGGCGATCGCCTATAAGCGGAGGCTTTCCAACTGGCAGAGCGAGGTGTTTTCCGGATTACAGCCCGGACAGGTCTACTATGTGACGGCGACTGCTTCCTTTGGGGGCAAAAGCGGCAAGACCGTAGAATCCGACCGTTTCCTGATCTATGAGGAAGGTGCTTTCGACCTGATGCCCAGGATCGCACAGCATTACGGTGTGGAACTGAATACGATCCTTGCCGACATGCGGATGCAGGACTGCCTGACCAGACAGGGCAACCGTATTTTCATCAGGGAGCCGAAGAATACCACAGCTTACAGTTCCGGCGTGTTAAGTGAATATTATAAGGCGATCATCGACGGACTGCTGTTAGGCAGGGCGGAGAACTGTGAATTCGGCTATGAGCCGGTGAACCTGAATACCGGTAATTTCTACATGGAACAGGCCGATGCCACGATTGCGGACATCGGCGGTGACTTTGCCCTGACCAGACAGTACAATGCAAAGGGTGCGGCGTATGAAGGAAGTCTGGGCTTCGGCTGGACCTTTGCTTATGATGAACGTATGGGAGAACTGGCCGACGGATCGGTTCTGTGGCTTAGAAACAACGGAGGCATCATCACGTTTACCCCGGCGGGAGAGGGATACCTCGCACCGGCCGGATGCGACTATGAACTTTCAGAGACAGAGAACGGATATGTGGTAGAGCTTCCGGATGACGGAAGCCGTCATGAATTCGACAGCTTCGGTCTGCTCCGTGCGGTGGAAGACAGCTGCGGTAACCGGACAGAACTGGCTTATGATGTGGATCTGTACCTGAAAAGCATTACCACACCTTCCGGAAAGGAATTCCAGATCGCGCTGGATGAAAAGAACCGCTTAAGCAGCATTACTCTGCCGGACGGCCACGGTGTGACCTATACCTACGATGAAGCCGGTAATCTGGCGCAGGTGACGAATCCCGCAGGCGGTGTCATTCATTATGTTTACGATGACAGCCACCGCATGACCGCATGGTACGATGAAAACGGACACAGAGTCGTAGCCAATGAGTACGACGGGGAAGGCCGTGTGATACAGCAGACGGATGCGGAAGGCGGCGTGGTCACGCTGGCTTATGAACAGATGGCCGGAGGAGGACAGACCACTGCCACGGATGCGGAAGGCAATGTGACGGTCTATACCTATGATGACAATTACCGTACCACGAAAATTGAATATCCGGACGGCACATTCGAAGAGAGAAGCTATAATACCGCCGGGTATCTGGCAGGCCGTCTGGACCGCACCGGCGTGGAGACGACTTATACCTATGACGGGAAAGGCAGGGTAACACAGGAAAAAAGACAGGATGGCGCCACCAGGACCTATGCGTACAATACCGCAGGCAAAATGACGCAGTCTGCAGACTATGACGGAGGAAAGACCGGCTATACCTATGACGGACAGAACCGCCTGACTTCTGTGACCGATGCGGAGGGAGGACAGACCTCTTACACTTACGATGAGAAAAACCGGCTTGTGGCGGTAAAGGATGCGAACGGCAACACCACATCCTATACCTATGACGGTGCCTGCGTCACATCCATGACGGACGGTGCCGGTAATACATGGAACTATACCTATGATGCCATGAACCGGCTGTTAACAGTCACGGATCCCACCGGAGAGACCACCGCCAATACCTACGATGCCCTGGGCAGGGTAATAAAGGAGACGGATGCCGCCGGTGCAGTGACCGTCTATACCTATGATCCGGCAGGCGCAGTGACAGCCATTACCGATAAAGAGGGGCAGACCAGCACCTTTACTTATGATGCCATGAACCGGATGCTGTCCGGTACGGATCCGCTGGGCAATACCCTGACTTATACCTATGACAGTAACGGGAACCGCCTTACACAGACCGATGCGGAGCAGCAGACCATACAGTATACCTACGATGCCATGAACCGGGTAACGGAGACTGCGGATGCAAAGGGTGCGGTACAGAAGAATACTTACGACGGAGCAGACCGGATCCTTACCGTCACGGACCGTCTGGGCAATGCAGAGACTTATACCTATGACCCGGTGAAGCAGAGCATGGTTTCGGCTGCTGACAGAGAGGGTAACGTGACTTCCTATGAAAGTGACGTTAACGGAAGGATCACGAAAATCACCTATGCGGATGGTGCCACGGAGACTTATCGTTATGATCATCTGTCCAGACTCACGGAGACGGCCGATGCGCTGGGAGCCGTAACCACATACACCTACGATGGCAACGGCAATGTCACGAAGATCCGCCAGACCGGCGCAGAGGACCTGGCAAGAGAGTATATCTACACTTATGATGCAAGAAATCTTCTGACAGAGAGTACGGATCCGCTGGGGAACACTGTCCATTATACCTATGACGCCTGCGGCAGCCTGACCGCTGTGACGGATGGCAGGGGAAATACCACCGCTTATGCTTATGATGCACTGGCGAGACTGACGACTGTGACCGATGCCTGCGGCGGTACTACGGCATACACCTATGACAAAGAGGGCAGGGTCCTCACGGTGACGGCACCGGAGGGAGATACGCTGAAAAATACCTATGATGCCATCGGCCAGCTGACAGCACAGACCGATGCTCTGGGAAATGTGACTACCTACAGCTATGACCGGATCAGCCGATTGCAGACCGTGACGGATGCCCTGAAGGGTGAGACCGGCTACACCTACGATGCGGACAGCAACCTTACGCTTACGAAGGATCCCCTGGGGAATGCCCATGCCTATACCGTGGATGCAGAGGGGAATCTCTTAAAGGAGACCTATCCTGACGGGGAGACAGAACGCTATACCTATGATAAGAACGGAAATGTGGCAACCTTTACCGACCGATACGGTGTCGTGACCACATTTACCCTGGATGCCTGTGGCAGAATCGTGAAAGCTTCCGATACGGCAGGCAACGAGATGACCTATACCTATGATGCGGCAGGCAATCTGACCACCCAGACCGATGTGCTGGGCAGAACAGCCGCTGTAACGTATGATGCTTTCGGTAGAGCAGTCGCTGTGACAGGCATAGACGGCGTGACCACACGTTACACTTACGATGCTTCCGACAGACTGCTTACTGTCACGGACGGGGAAGGAAAGGTAACATCCTACGCTTACGATGCGGAAGGGAACCTGATCCATACCACAGAGCCGGGCAAGGCGGAATATGCCTATACTTATGATGCCCTGAACCGGCTGACACAGAAAGTAGATCCGGAAGGAGCTGCCACGGAATTTTTCTATGACAGGAACAGTAATCTGACTACCTTAAAGGACGGCAACGGTGTGACCACAGATTACACCTATGACGCCCTGAACCGGCTGGCTGCATACAGGGACGGCAACGGAGGAATTACTGCATATACCTACGACGCGTTAAGCCGTCTGACTGCCATTACCACACCGGAGGGACTGACCGAAAGCTATGGATATGATGCGGCAGGCAATCTGACCGGCGTTACCGATGCGCTGGGACAGACCACGACCTATGGTTATGACAAACTGTACCGTATGATCACCACCACCTCTCCCATGGGAGCTGTGGAGAAATATACTTATGACAAACATGATGTAGTTACCAGTGTCACCGATGCGCTGGGGAACGTTACGCTCTATACTGTAGATGCCAACGGTCAGGTGACAAAAAAGAGACAGCCGGACGGCGAAAGCTATCTCTATACCTATGATGCTGTACAACGGCTTACGGGTATTACGACACCTCTGGGCTATGAGACTGCCTTTACCTACAGTAACGGCAATGATATTCTCGTAAAACAGGATAATCTGGACCGTACCACCGAATATACCTATGACATCATGCACCGGCTGACTTCCGTGACAGATCCCGAAGGCGGAGTGACCACCTACGGCTATGATGAGCGTGGCAACCAGTCTGAAGTCACGGATGCACTGGGCTATTCCTGGAATTATGCCTATGACAAGGTAGACCGGATGACCACTGTGACAGACCCGGAGGAGAAAGTAACAGACATTCTCTATGATAAGGTCGGAAATATCGTAAGCATCAAAAGACCCGGAGAACGTACCACAGCCTATGCGTATGACGGCAACTACAATACGACTGCTGTGACCGATCCGAAGGGATATGTCTATAACTACGGCTATGATAAGGATGACCGTCTGACGTTAACGACCGATCCTCTGGAGCAGACCACCGGCTATACCTACGATGCTGTGAACCGGATCACCACGTACCGGGACAAGATGGGATTAACGGAAAGCTATCTGTATGATGCCCATGGCAATGTGCTGGAAAAGACCGCAACAGACGGCCGGGTCACCGAATATACCTATGATATCAGGAACCGTCTGACCTCTGTCACCGACCCTATGGGAAGTGTGGCATATTATACCTACGATGTGATGGACCGCGTGACGGGCGTGACCGACTATCTGGGAAGAGGAACGGAATTTACTTACGACCGCGAAGGAAATGTGACCAGCGTGACCGATGCCGCAGGACGAAAGGAAGTATGTACCTACGATATCGCAGGACGGATCACATCCTATACCTCCAACGGAGGAAACCGGATCAGCTATGATTATGACAAGCTGGATGATCTGGTAGAAAAAAGCTACAGCGACAGCACCGGAGAGCAGAGGGCAGAAGGGGTTACCTATGCCTACAATGCTCTGGGAGAGCGGGTAGCCATGCAGGATACCACAGGGGACACGGAGTACACCTATGACGGACTCCGCCGGATCACCTCCGTGACCACTTACCGGGCACCGGGAGAGGACGGCTTCTCCCATGAGGAGGCAAAGGGTGACACCATAGGCTATACCTATGACGAAGCGGATCATCTCGCTGCCATTACTTATGCGGATGGCACAAAAGTAAGCTATGAGTATGACAAGAACGACAATCTCATCAAAGTGACCGACAGGGAGGGAAAAGTTACCACCTATACTTATGATGCCATTAACCGGGTGACCCGGATCCACCGCCCGAACGGCATCAGCACCTATAACACTTACAATGCAAGGAATCAGATCGTGGAGCTTAAGAATGTCTGCGATACCTGTGAGTGGGTGGTAAGTGACTATCTCTATACTTATGACGACAGGGGATTCATCGCAGGGGAGACCGCCATCGAATCTCTGGCAGGTTATGCCTACGATGACAAGCATAACGGACGGCATGATGACGGCAGACATGACGACCTCTATCCTCATGGCAACCGCCATAACGGCAAGCATGACAAGGATGCCACTTTCGCGTACCAGATCGTGGAGACCGACCGGACATTTACCTATGATGTAGCCGGAAAGCTCCTGACCGCTACGGAGACCGAGGACAATTATGGCACCTGCGTCTACACGTTCGAGTATGACCTTATGGGTAACCGTACTTATATGGAGAAAACCTTGAACGGAACGGTTGTGGAGTGGCACAGATATGAGTATAATGAGAGTAACCAGCTGATCTCTGAAAAGCTCTACAATGGCAAGAAGACCACCAGCCTTGCCTATACTTATGATGCAGATGGCAACCGGATCAGTGAGACCGGGCGGATCGGCACGGACAAGGTGAACAAGACCTATGAATACACTGTGGAGAATCGTCTGGCGGCAGTGCATGACGGGGATGAACTGCTCCTTGCTGCGGCTTATGATGGTGACGGCAACCGGGTATTCTTATTGAACTATAATCTCCATACCGATGATGACTGGAAGGGTAATTCCGGCAACGGCAACGGGAACAACAAGGACAACTCCGGCAGTGGAAATAAGGGAAACGGAAATTCCGGCAATAACGGCAATGGAAACGGCAACGGTAAGGGGAAGGGCAACAATAAGAAGAACAGCAAGTCCGAGGGCACGGATGATGCAGGCTACGGCAATGCAACCAATGCGGAGGAGAACAACAGCCAGAACCAGTGCGGCATTCTCTTCCCGGTACAGGAGGAAGTCAGCGCGACAGAGGCAGATCTGATCGCCCGGATCAAGACCACCGGTAAGGAAAAGAACTATGAGCTGATCGAGTACTTAAACGACGTCAACCGTGAGCATGCAGAGGTACTGGTCGAGCAGAACATCAATGGCAGGACGGATACCTCTTATATCTACGGAGCGGAGATAAACGGCGGATTCGACCGGATCTCCCTTGACCGGTTCGATGGCAGCACCGGCTACTACCTCTACGATGCCAGGGGAAGTGTCTCCGGCACCACCAATGAAGAAGGACAGGTCTACCAGTCCTACCGTTACAGCGTCACCGGAGAGATCACTTTCGGTGCTCCGCAGTATGAGAACGAATACACCTACAACGGAGAATCCTACAATCCGAATATCCAGAGCCAGTACCTGAGGGCAAGGTACTACTGCGTGGTAACGGCGACCTTCCTCACCGAAGACAGCTACCTCGGCAGCCTGACAGAACCGCTGACGCTTAACCGGTATAATTACTGCGTGAGCAGCTATCTGAATTATACGGATCCGAGCGGAAATGAGGTTGAGGTGCTTGAAAGCCTGAAAGGCTGGATAAGTAATCCGGATGCACAGGCACAAAAGACCATTGAAAACTATGAAAACCAGCGCCTTAGCATAGAAGATGCCATAGAAAGCGGACTGTTAAACAACAGGGCGGGTCAGATATTCCTGGATTATGGAGATATTGTTATGGGACCGGCGGTGAAGACCCCGGCAGATATCATAGTCATAAGGGAAACGGTAAAGGGAAATTCTGACAGTAAAAAGATGCAGAGGACTGCAACCGCAGGATTTTATGCGGGTTTTGTGGGACAGGGAATTGAATATACCCAGATCATAAGTAATGCAGACTACCAGCTGAGCATGATAATTACATCAGCGAAAGGGGTTAATTCAATTAATAATCCTTTATCATATCTATTGTTTATAAAGGATTTTTCGCTGACTCAGACTTTAGATGCAGCAAAAGCAGGCTTACAGGATGCCTGGAATGGGACCTATGATTCAGCGATTGGAAGAAAAATAGGTGCTGGTACATTTAATTATCTGCTAATGACGATAGGCGGTGCCCAGTTGAAAGGGAAGGGGAATGCCTGCGAAGCGGTAGAGAGTGGTAGTAAAACAGATGTTACTACAGGACTTGGATATGATGCAGGAGATACTCCAGTAAGAATAGATGGTGATTGGACTGAAAATGATATGAAACAAGCATTGTTAGGACATCCACCTAGAGGTTTAGGAAGTCCCGATATTCATCATGGTGGACAGATGCCAGGAGGTGCCCTGCATGAAGTACTACCAGGACAACACAGAAATAATCCAGCACTACACCCAAATACATACAACCAAGGCGTAACTCCTGAAATGAGAATGGAAGACAGGCAATTACATTGGTGGTATCGAGCAAGAGAACAGGGAGCAGATGAATTACTACCAGACTGGATATATGACTAGAGAGGATAAAATATGGACAGAATTAGTTTTCAAAACAAGGTTAGGGAGATGTCAGAAAAGAAACCCAGATTATTTGCCTTGGAGTCAGATGCCAAAGTAGATATTGAAAAGATTGAAGATGTCGAAAAATATTACGACATAATACTGCCAGACTCTTATAAAGATTTTGCAAGCCAATATGGAGGAGGATATTTTGGATTTATAGTAGTGTATTCATGTGACTGCAATGGCATATTTTACATCAAGGATAATGTATTAAAAGAATGGGTTATAGAGAAGTCTTTTTTTCCAGTTGTCGATTTAGAAACAGGAGATTTCCTGGGATTTGAAATAGATGCTGGAATATGCAAAAGCAAAGTTACTTTGTATTCACATGAGGAAGAAGCATTACAGGGAATGCAAATGGATTTTTATGAGGCTTTATTAAAATATGGTTTAAAATGTGATGAATAAAATGTAATAATTTTGTAATATTTCTCTTGACGATCCAAAATCGCTCATGTTACAATGGCACTCAACAGGGGGTATAAGAGGGATGAAAAATCCCCTTAATTCCTAAATGGAAACAATCGAGGATGTTCTAATGGTGACAACCGTCATGGAGCATTCTCGATTTTTCTGTTATATGGCAAAACAAATAGAGTCTCATAAAGGCATAACAAATATCCGAACAGTAGAGAAAGTTATGCCACAACAGATTTCTTCCAACGGCTTTGCCGGTGGGTGTTTCCTGACTTATGCTGTCTTTGGCGGCATAAGCCCTTTAACCTGCACTATTTTCGACACTACTTATTTTGGCGGTATCTCAAGAAATCATGTCTTTCACATTTTCCCAACAAGGCTCAATAATTCTATTATGGGTAACTACCTCGACTTCGGTCTTAAAATCGCACACAGGGGCAACACAGGCTCTCACAGGGGCAAGAGAAAGTTGATTTGTTTGTCTAAAAAATGAATTTGTGCATATTTACGGTTTTTTCTCTGTTTTTGGTCTATGGCATAAAGCCAATTCTGTCTTCACATCGCCAAAGTTTCCTCCGATTTTTCAAAACAAAAATTTTGACTTGCAACTGTTCTTTTTCAGAGTTAACATCACACACCACGAAGGAGATTTCTTCTGCTTCGTGTCCTGTGTTCTACAGGATGTATCCATCTCCATGAAAGTCAGCGGTGTTCCTTTGCGGAATATTTTGTGCCTGACCAGAAGTGGATAGGCTATACCACTCTTGCACACTTGGTTGCTGAAAAGATGCGTAATTCCGAGAAAGATGCTTAACAGTTGAGATTGCCACTATTTTGCCAAACATTGAGATTGGAGTTGATTTTATGGTTAAAGAAAATTTTATTTATGTGGGTATCGATTTACACAAAGAAACCCACACAGCAGTTATGATTGACTGCTACAATCAAAAGCTTGGAGAGATTACTTTTCCAAACAGACCAGCCGATTTTCCTAAGCTGGTAACAAAGGTTAAAAAATGTAATACTGATGCAAAAGAAGTAGTCTATGGTCTGGAGAATGCTTATGGTTACGGCAGACCTTTAGCGGTGTGGCTGATTGATAAGGGGTATTTTGTAAAGGATGTAAATACCGCTATCTCACATCGACAGGCAAAGCACCGGGGTGCCATGTATCGCAAAAGTGACAGTGATGATGCGGAAGCCATTGCACTTGCAACATTAAACATGCTTGATAAGCTTCCGGATGCTTGTCCGAACGATGCGTACTGGTCACTCGGTCAGTTGGTGCACCGCAGGGACAATATCATGAAGCAAAGAACGAGATTAGTCAACCAATTGCATGAGCAGTTGTGTATTGCATATCCGTCTTATAAGCAGTTTTTCAATGACATCAGCAGACCCACTGCACTGTATTTTTGGGAGCATTACCCGTCTAGAAAGTATTTGAAGGGTAAGAGTGTGGAAGACCTACGAACAGAACTTGTTCCGGTCAGCCACAATAGATGTTCGACCAAAAACTGTGAGAAAATCTTGGATGCGGTAGCAAGTGACAAGGTAAAAAATAATGCTTACCAAGATGCCAGGGACATGGTGACTCTTAGCATCGTCAGTGATTTACAGCACTATGACAGCCAACTGGCAGAGGTAGACAAGATGCTGGAACAGATGTATAAGATGCTTGGCTGCACGCTTACAACCATTCCTGGTGTAAATGTTATCACAGCAGTGAAGATTCTTGCTGAAATCGGTGATATCAAACGCTTTAGTAATGCTAATAAGTTGGCACAGTTTGCAGGAATTGCACCGCTTCATTTATCATCCAGCGGAAAGGGTAAGGATGTAGCTACCAAGCAGGGGAACAGACGATTGCAGGCTACGATTTACTTCCTTGCAATTCAAATGGTGCAGGTATCCTCAAAGGGTACACCGAGAAATTCGGTGGTACGGGCATATTATGAGAAACGTAAGGCAGAGGGAAAAACCAGTCAGCAGGCACTGATTTGCATTTCAAGACGGTTAATCAGTATTATTTATGGAATGTTAAAGCATGGTACGGAATATCGTATGCCAGTGGTGGAAAGTGCTGGCGAAAAGTAGTGAAATAATGGCAAATATGTAGTAGAATTTTAAGCAGATGTGATAGTCAGCTTTGGGAAGTGTACGCATTTTCCGGAAGAGTGGCATCGGCTTGGATTATTATAAGGGTAAAGAGTTTATGTCAAGAGTGGTAGTAACTCAAAAAATCCGATGACAGGTGATGATTGGCATAAGTATTTTAATGAAAAATATGGAGCAGAAAATGTTACTTGGGAAAGTGCCTCTATTCAAGACATTATAGATATGCCAAGTAAAATAACTGATTTTTCTCCAAAACAGATTTCAGACTTAGCCAGGAGAAGTGGATGGACGGTTGGACCTTTAGGCAAAGGTAGTTTAGCAGGAATCACATACGAACAAGGTGGTGGGATAAGTATGCATGCTCCAAATGGAAGTTCTATATATATTCAATATCATCCAGGTGGTGGACATCATGGGGTAATGCCATATTATAAAGTTTCATCTGGAAAAAATGGTACTGTAAGATATTACATAAATGGAGAGAGGGCACAATAATGGAAAAAGATATAGAAGAAATAGTGCAATGTTATGATAGATTCGTAGACATTGTAAAGGAAATATCTATGAATGCAAAGGAACAAATTATCAAACTAAAAGGAACAATTATTGCGGACGAGCTTGCAAGTGATTTTTCTGAAATAGGGATGATGTATGCAAAAGAGTTACTGGAAAATGAATGGCTAACTCAAGAACAGTATACCATTGCAAAGTCTATAGATGAGATGTTAGTAAATATGTCTGAAAGAAAAGAATTGTGGTCAGAAGAGGCACTATTTAGTGCTGAAGAATGGGAGGAATGTAGAAAAAAAGGAAAATTACTCTTGGAAATGTTAGAATGATTTTATAAGTCATAAATTTAATTATGGTTATACTTTAAGACACCAATCCCCTTAATTAGAAAAGATGCTGTTTTCTGCTTTTCGTTGACGAATGTCAATCAGAATGTAGGTAACAGTATCTTTTTTTATGACTTAAAGGGAATGAAAGGACACCTTACGCCAAAATTTGATTGAATCAGGAGTAGAAGTTCCTGATTATCCAAACGCTGCTCACCATATAGTTGCAGGAAGTTCACCTAAAGCGGCAGAAGCAAGGGCAATTTTACAAAGATATGGTATAGATATTAATGACTCAGCAAATGGAGTTTTTTTGCCAACAGTAAGGGATGTAGCAGAAGGGGCATACCATCCAAGTTTACATACGAATGCATACTATGATAAAATTAACAAATTGTTAGGCGGAGCAACTTATAAAGAAGATGTTCTTGATATTTTGGAATTTGTTAGTAATGAATTAAGTAGTGGATCATTTATGGAATAGGAGAGAGAAAAATATGAAGATATGACAATTAAATTTCGAATTAGATGATTACGATAATTTAGTACCTATAAATGAATTTACAGTTGAGGAAATTCAATCTTTTGATGGGAGAAGTCATTTAAGGCAGTGGAAACCTGTTCAAGTTAAAAGAATGGAGCCTGAGAAAGGGCTTGAGTTAAGTGATGCTCCGGGATTTACAATTCCGGTATTTAGTAGAAGAGCATGGGAATGTTTAGAACCACTGATAAGTAAAAATGTAGAAATATTACCACTAGATTTTAATGAAAAAGAATATTTTGGGATAAATGTTATTACTGTTTTGGATGCTATAGATTATGAAAAATCAATTTATAAAACCTATAGGGATGGTAAAAGAATTATGGCATTTGAAAAGTATGTTTTTTTGCCAACCGTAATAGAGGATGTTTCTATGTTCAAAATTTTGGATGAAAAAACAAGATATGCATTTGTTTCAGATGAGTTTAAGCAAACTGTGGAGAAGAATAACTTATTAGGTTTTAAATTTAAGTTGGTCTGGGATAGTGAAAACGAATAATGCGTTGCTAAAAGATGGTTTATGCTGGAAAAGAAAAAGAGTGATCGTCTGGCAGAAAAATGGCTAAGGAGAGCCATTGAAGAGAATGAGTTTTGTACATCATTTGGATATAACCTTTAAGTCAATGTACATAGAAATTGTAGAAAGAATCGGCAGACAATAAAATGTCAGCCGATTCTTTTGTTTCATCAGGAAAATGATGCAACAATGATGTAATATTGTACTATTTTGATAATGAAACTCAATACAATAACCGAAAATATATACGTGGGATAAGGTAGGAAAAAATTCCTCAGGCAATAAAAATGGTAAATACACAATAGTTGGAGTAGTGAAATAAAATATTGAGAGGAAAGCAGTATATGCGAAAACTATTATTAATCATTCAAGAATTAATTATTGTGAATTGTATATTGGGAATGTTTGTTTTTTTGAGTATTACTGTACAGGCAAAAGGGCGTGTGTTGGACGAACCTATGGCGAAGGAAATCACGGGGATAGGAAATTATGGAATTGAAAATCCATCAAAACCTATAATCGATGAAGCATGGCAGGGGAATTATGTGTATTTTGGAGAGTATGATATGGACAATGACGGGAAGAAAGAGCCTGTGAAATATCGTGTACTCTCCAAATGCACTACAGATTTTAGCGGAAATGACAGTACGGTAAAGACGATGCTACTGGACTGCGATAACGTCTTTCTGCCAGACGGTGACAAGGGAATGATATTCCATGAATTGAATTATGCCGTGGATGACAGCAAATGGAATAATAGTATTTTGCGGGAATATTTGAATAATGATTTTCTGACATCATCTTTTTCATTACAGGAGCAGGCTGCTATTGCAAACAGCGTAAAAGAAAATGTAGCAGAAAGTGATGGGGATGCCTGCGACTTTCAACCTCAGAGATGGACAGCACTTTCGGGAGATAAAATATTTTTGCTGGATGCAAGAGAAGTCCGAAACGAAAGTTATGGATATAGTAATGAGCAGTGGGGGGCAGACAACCGGGGAAAAATTTGCATACAAAAACCAACCATGTGGGAATGGTGGTTGCGTTCCGAAGAAGAATATCCTACGTTACCGGAAAATGAAGGTATGGGTGCAGGTGTTATAGCAAGTAAGGCAGTAGGTTGTCTCTTTGTTAATGAATACTGTGGAGTAAGTCCTGTACTAAATGTCAGACTGTCGGATATTCTTATGGTTTCTATTGTGAAAGGAACTGCCGGGCAGACAGGGGCTGCATATAAACTGACATTGATCGATCCGGCTATGAAAATCCGGCCGGAGCAAAGTACAAATGCACAGTCAGAAGAGCAGGTGACAGTACCTTATAGACTTACAGGGGCGGACATTGATAATGCAACATGGGTATCGGTTCTGTTCACAAAGAAAGACATCCTTACAGCGGACGGTTATTATGATGCCGGAGAAGCAATTTATATTCCGAATGTGGGTCAGGACGGTAAAGCAGTATTTTCGATTCCAGAGGAATACAGGAATAAGGAATGCGGAACCGATTATCATGTTTATCTGATTGCAGAGAATGTGAACGGAGAGAAGGAAACAGACTATGCAAGCAAACCGGTGGAAATCGTGTACAGTAAGGATCACATGGTGACGGTACCACAGACAGGTGATGCTGGGGGATTACTGGAAAAAATGTTTGCTGTATGCTTTATCCTTTTCTGCATTTGGATGAGGCGAGGTAAAATATCCCTGCATAGGTGATGAATGAAAGGAAAACTCGGGAAATAATGGCAGCACCGGCTACTACCTCTACGATGCCAGAGGAAGCGTCTCCGGCATCACCAATGAAGAGGGACAGGTCTGCCAATCCTACCGCTACAGTGTCACCGGTGAGATCACCTTCGGGGCTCCGCAGTATGAAAACGAATACACCTACAATGGAGAGTCCTACAATCCGAATATCGAGAGCCAGTATCTGAGAGCAAGGTATTACTGTGTGGTAACAGCGGTCTTCCTCACCGAGGACAGCTGCCTGGGCAGCCTGACGGAGCCGCTGACGCTCAACCGGTATAATTACTGCGTGAGCAGCTATCTGAATTATACGGATCCGAGCGGAAATGAGGTTGAGGTGCTTGAAAGCCTGAAAGGCTGGATAAGTAATCCGGATGCACAGGCACAAAAGACCATTGAAAACTATGAAAACCAGCGCCTTAGCATAGAAGATGCCATAGAAAGCGGACTGTTAAACAACAGGGCGGGTCAGATATTCCTGGATTATGGAGATATTGTTATGGGACCGGCGGTGAAGACCCCGGCAGATATCATAGTCATAAGGGAAACGGTAAAGGGAAATTCTGACAGTAAAAAGATGCAGAGGACTGCAACCGCAGGATTTTATGCGGGTTTTGTGGGACAGGGAATTGAATATACCCGGATCATAAGCAAGGCAGACTACCAGTTGAGCCTGCTGATCGTAACGCAAAAGGGACTCAACGCAGCTGCCAATCCCCTTACATATGTGGAGTATTTCAGGAACTTCTCACCACAGGAGAAACTGGAAGCGGCAAAGAGAACCGCAAAGGGTGCATGGAAAGGGGAATATGATTCTGCACTCGGCAGGAAAACCGGAGCTGCAACACTGGATTACCTTCTGGTGGCGATAGGCGGTGCCCTGATGAAGGGAGAGAGTGCTGCCTGTGAGGTGGCGGAGAGCGGTAGTGATACAAAAAGAGTAGGAAGATGGATGTCACAAGAAGAATACAACAAGATGGTTGCATCAGGAAAAGTTCAGATGGCTGGGGAATTATAAATGGACCAGGTTCTTTGCTTGATAGATTAAATGCGAAAAAGGGATTCCCTAGAATTACAGAGATGCCAAATGCTACTAATATAATTATAGGAGGGCATAAATAATATGAGCGATTATAATTATGAGATTATTAAAGCATCTGTTATGCAATGGTATGAGAAAGTATTATGCGAATTAAAGAATAAAGATGAAATTATTTTGTCAAAAAATAGTGAGGATGCATTAGTTATTGACTTTGATTTTCTAAATTGCATAGCACAGCTATCGGTGACTAATTCACAATATGTTCCGTATCAGTTTGTATATTTTGAGGCAATGGATATAGATGTAATAAATTCAGAAGACATAATGCCCATATATAGTTTTCGTGATGATGATACTATGCAAAAAGATGAGGTTATTGGTGCGCTAGATGAAGCTTTGATATTTTGCAAAAACTATAAAGCAAAGTAGTATGCAGATATACTATTTCTCCATTTAAGAACCGAAAAATTTATGTAAAATAGTAACTGAATATTGCTTTTTAAATATTTAGAATGTATTGTTTTCACACGTGAACCACAATATGGTTTTGCATCAGTAAGTTTACAAATTGACTATGAGGAGTATGTTAAAGCTGATACTGCCAATAAAAAAAGACTAATTATAGATAATATATTAGAATCTGTAAAATCTGTTTTGAAAAAGGAAAAAATTAATTATAGTTTATTTGAAGAGGATGTACGAGAGTTTTGTGATAATAATAACATTATAATTTAAATGGTATGACTTTTGACGATTTCAAACGCTTTCCAATGGAAGCCACTGTGAGGGGACGGGAAGTCCCAAGAAAAATTTTGCTTAATTATGCACCCACATAAGGATATACAATTTATGGATAACACAGAATTTAAAAAGATAGTAAAAGTATGCAAAACAGTAAAATTTATGGTTGTTTAATAAAACAAGAGCATATTATTTCGGTGCCCCGAATGCTGTATTTCAGAGGTGCTCACTGGCAATGACAAAGCAGAAAGATTCTTAAATGAAGAAAAAAGAAAAAAATAGTATGTAATTAATTGATTTTTTTGAAATAATCGCATATACTATTAATACAGATGAAGATCTGTTGTGCATATGCACAATAAATATATGGGCTGGTCGTAAGACCCGGGTCCACCAAACGGCGGGGAAGACACCCGCCATTTTTATTATGCGGGGGATGAATGAAAGAATTAAGCATTTTTGTAGATGAATCTGGTGATTTTGGAGTTTATGATTATCATGCACCATTTTATATTATATCTATGGTATTACATGATCAGGCAGTTAACATTGTCGACGATTTGAAAATATTGGAGAATGAACTTAGTAATATTGGATGGCCAAAGCATAGTGTTCATTCTGGACCGGTGATAAGGTCGGAAGAAGAATATCGAGGATATGATTTAAAAGAACGACAAAAAATTATTATGAAAATGATGTAATATTGTGTTATATTGCAGTTAGTGCAAGAACAGGTAGTAGTTTAAACAAAGGAAGAGCATAGCCAACGACTTTATCGTTGCTGTGCCCTTTCCTTAAAAATACATTTATTTACTCTGCCAGTTCTTCCCACTGTTCATATAATTTTTCCAACTGTTCCTGGCAGGCTGTCTGCTCTTTGGACAGCTCCTGCAGCTTTGCCACCTGGGTACCGATGGCGGGATCGGACATTTCAGTGTCGATCTCGGAGATGCGGGCTTCCAGTTCGGCAATCTTTTCTTCGCATTTTTTCAGGTCGTTTTCTTTCTTGCGGAGTCTCGCCTGTTCTTCTTTCTGGGCTTTCCAGTCCAATTTGACTTCGGATTCTGCAGCCTTAGCAGCAACAGCACTATCTGCATCCGCATTCTGCGGTGCATTAGCTTCTATGGCAGCCATCACGGTGTCGTGTTTTTCCAGATAGTAGTCATAATTTCCAACATAACTTATGAATTGTCCCTCTGTCAGATCCAGGATCCTGTGGGCGGTACGGTTGATGAAGTAACGGTCGTGGGAGACATACAATATCGTTCCCTCGTAACCGTTCAGGGCATCCTCCAAAATCTCCTTGGACATGATATCTAAGTGGTTTGTCGGCTCATCCAGGATGAGGAAGTTCGCATTGGAGAGTACCAGCTTGGCGAGAGACACGCGTCCGCGCTCACCGCCGCTCAGATCACTGATGCGCTTGAACACATCCTCCCCGGTGAAGAGGAAAGCCGCCAGTACATTGCGGATCTGGGTATTGTTCAGGTAGGGATAATCGTCCGAGATCTCTTCGAACAATGTCTTCTCGCTGTGGAGCACATGATGCTCCTGATCGTAATAACCAATCTCTACATTGGAACCTAAGCGGAAAGTGCCCTGATCGGCAGGAACGAGACCGTTTAAGATCTTAAGCAGAGTGGTCTTGCCGCTGCCATTATCACCGATGATCGCCACGTGTTCACCGCGCTTGATCTCGAAATTGACATCGGTAAAAAGCTTATGGGAGTCAAAGCTTTTGGACAGATGCTCCACAGTCAGCACATCATTGCCACTTAAGATCCGGGGCGTCAGCGTCAGCTTCATATCCGTGCGAACCTCGGAGGGCTTTTCGATGACCTCGATCTTGTCCAGCATTTTCTCCCGGCTTTCCGCCCGCTTGATGGACTTTTCCCGGTTGAAGGACTTTAATTTTTCGATAACTTCTTCCTGATGCTTGATCTCACGCTGCTGGTTCATATAGGCATTCCAGGCAGCAACGCGCAGCTGTTCCTTTTTTACGGCATAATCGGAGTAATTCCCCATAAAGGTCGTAGCCTTGGACTGATCGATCTCGATGACTTTCCCGGCAATCCGGTCCAGAAAATACCGGTCGTGGGAGACGATGAGAACGGCTCCCTTGTAATTCAACAGATAAGTCTCCAGCCAGGCGATGGAATTCATATCTAAGTGGTTGGTCGGCTCGTCTAAGATGATCAGATCCGGATTTTGTAACAGGAGTCGGCCTAACGCCACCCGGGTCTTCTGACCGCCGGAGAGTGTGGCAACCGGCTTGGAGAATTCATCTTCGGTAAAACCCAGTCCCTTTAACACACCGACCAGCTCACTGCGGTAGAGATAGCCGCCGCCGGTCTCGAAAGCGTGGGTGAGAGAGGTGTACTGCTTCATCAGGTCTTCTAGAGCATCCTCATCAGCATGCTTCATATCGTTTTCGCATTCTCGGATCTTTTCCTCCAGGCGCAACAGATCCGCCTTGACGGATAACAGTTCCTCGTAAATGGTGTGAGAGGTGTCTACGGTGCTGTTTTGGGCGAGATACCCAAGTGTCTTGTCTTTCGCCAGAACCACCTGCCCGTCATCGGGAGTCATTTCTCCTACAATGATGCGGAGCAGTGTCGTTTTCCCGGCACCGTTGATGCCCACAATGGCAGCTTTTTCATGATCCTCTATATGAAAAGAGACATTTTTCAATACTTGATTTTCCACAAATGCTTTTGAAATATTCTGACAAGATAATATCATGGTAGTAAGTATCCTTTATTTCCAGCCCACACAGAACGGGCTTTTTAAATTTTATTGTAACGAAAAGAAGAAAACCTGTCAATTCATTGACAAGTTTTTAACATATGGTGTATACTTAAAAAAATCGGAGGTGAAAGTATTGGAAGCAAAAGAAATTTCACAGGCTGTGATCGGCAGACTGCCCAGATACTTTCGATATTTGGGGGAACTTAAGGATGAAGGTGTAGAACGTATCTCTTCGCAGGAGCTTTCCGGACTGATGAAAGTGACCGCATCCCAGATACGTCAGGATTTTAATAATTTCGGTGGTTTCGGTCAGCAGGGATACGGATATAATGTAGAATATCTGTACCGTGAGATCGGTAAGATATTAGGACTGGATAAGCAGCATAATTTCGTTATTATCGGAGCCGGTAATCTGGGCAGAGCTCTGGGTAATTATTTGAACTTCGAGCGTCGTGGTTTTATTTTCAAGGGAATGTTCGATGCAAATCCGGAGCTTGTGGGGAAGGATGTCCGTGGTGTGAAGGTTATGCCCATGGAGCAGCTGGAATCTTTTATCCGGGAGAATGACATAGATATTGCAGTACTGACGATTCCCAAGACCAGTGCCGTAGAAGTGGCTGACAAGCTGGTGGCGAACGGGATCCGTGCTATTTGGAACTTTGCACATGTGGATCTGAATGTTCCGGAGGGAATACAAGTAGAGAATGTACATCTGTCAGACAGTTTAATGAAACTTTCGTATAACATTAACCGTTACAACTCAGATATAAAATAATGAGCCTCAGGGAAAAACAAGCGGCTGCGAAGCGGGATGAAGAGTGCGATAGCACGAATTCGTGAGCTTACGAGAGAGTAAGGCATAAAGGGAGTGATATTATGGGCAACGATAACGCAGGAGAAAATGCGAGGAACCGGCAGGAAGCTTTTAAAAGTGCACTTGCCGGAAAGCGTCTGCCCGTACTCACTTTGGACAATAAATGGTACAAGCTGCTGAATAAGACAGGTTCTGTTCCGTTAAAGGAGACGGAGAATTCCTTGAACCAGTTGTTAAAACGACAGGGAAAGCTGAATACGGAGTCAAAGGATATCCGTAATCTGAAAAAGAAGCTGATGAAAGAGATCGTTCCCATGGTGAACGAAGTGGATCAGCAGGGTGAGAACAGCAAACTGAACAAGCAGATCGAAGAACATAAGCGACTGATCGAAGAATGTAATGAGAAGCTGGAAGCTTATGAAGATGAGCTGAAAGACCTCCCCCGGGAGATCGAAAGATTAAATCTTCAGCTTATGATGTTTACTATGGAGTGCTGCTATGATATTATGAAGGATAATGACAAACAGATCAATGATACTGCGGAGTGGGTGAGTGCTATTCGCATTGAACTGAAAAAACGTCTGATCGAGAAACAGCAGATGGAACAGCAGAATCAGGAAATCTATAACTACATGCATGACATCTTTGGTGCAGAGGTGGTCAATCTGTTTGACATGAAATATAATCCGGAGCAAAAATAGTATGAAATATCTGGTAACTGCACAGGAAATGAAGCAATACGATAAGAATACCATAGAGTACCTCGGCATACCGGGGCCGGTTCTGATGGAGAGAGCGGCTCTGGCAGCGGAGGATTTTATAAAAGAGCGCTTTGATGCCGTGAAAGAACGGACGAAAGTGCTCATTTTTGCTGGTATGGGGAACAATGGCGGCGATGGCCTGGCGTTAGCAAGACTTCTTGCGGCGGACGGATACGCAGTCGCGGTAAAATGCGTGGGAGATATGCAGAGAGCTACCAAGCAGTGGAAATCGCAGTGGCAGACTTTGCAACATTTTCCGGTGAAGACAGACAGTAATATTGCGGTGGATGAATATAATGTAATTGTAGATGCCCTCTTCGGCGTGGGATTAAGCCGCCCTGTGGAGGGAAGCTATGCGGATGCCGTGGAAGAGATGAACATGGCAGAGGGATTTAAGCTGGCACTGGATGTGCCAAGCGGTATCTGCTCAGATACCGGCAGAGTGCTGGGTTGTGCATTTCTGGCGGATGTCACGGTTACCTTTGGTTTCTGTAAGAGAGGACTGGTACTGTATCCCGGTGCGGAATACGCCGGAGAAGTCCGGACTGCGAATGTGGGGATCGGACAGGAGAGCTTCTTAGGACAGGAACCAGAAATGTACACTTATGAGAAAGGCTCCGTACAGTTACTTAAGAGAAACGCTGCGGGGAACAAAGGAACCTTCGGCAAAGCACTGCTTGTTGCAGGAAGTAACGGCATGGCGGGGGCAGCTATTTTGGCGGCGAAAGCAGCCTATCGTACCGGAGCCGGCATGGTAAAGGTGATTACCGCGGAAGAGAACCGACAGATCATACAGCAGGGGATTCCGGAAGCGTTGTACGGCTCCTGCAGACAGCTGACGGAGAGCTTAGACTGGGCGGATGTCATCGCCATAGGTCCCGGCATCGGCAGAGAAGAACAGGCACTGCAATGTCTGAAGACCGTGGTGGAGAGAAGCAGGAAGCCGCTGGTGCTGGATGCAGATGCCCTAAACCTCCTGGCAGAGGAGAGCGGCAGGATGCTGGCAGAAGAACTGCGCGCCCAGGGTGAGGAAGGCAGAGTGATCCTTCTGACACCTCATGTGGGGGAAATGTCAAGACTGCTAAAACGGACGACCTCAGAGTGCAAGGACGACCTCCCCACATGTGCGAAAATACTGGCAGAACGATTTCATGCCGTAGCAGTTGCCAAGGATGCGAGGACTGTGGTATGTAAGGAACAGGGAGCCTGCTATCTGAATACCACGGGCAACAGCGGAATGGCTACGGCAGGCAGCGGAGATGTGCTGACCGGCGTGATCCTGGGATTGCTGGCGCAGGGAATGGATGCCCCGGAGGCTGCGACCTGTGGCGTATATCTGCACGGCATGGCAGGTGATCTGGCGGCCGGACTTCATACCGAATATGGTGTGATGGCGGGAGATATCGCCGAATGTCTGATGAAAAATCAAAATAAGAAAGCGTGAAAATATGACGAGAGAACTGCAGGAAAAATTAGAGTCCTATCAACGGGTATGGGCGGAAGTGGATCTGGATGCCATCTGGGAAAATATGGTCCATATGAAAGAAAACATTGCGGAGAAGACGAAAATACTGGCTGTCATTAAGACGGACGGATATGGTCATGGTGGTGTTCCCATCGCGAAAATGTTAGAGCAGCTGGACTTCATGTTCGGCTATGCGGCAGCCACTTATGAAGAGGCACATGTACTCAGAGAAGCAGGCGTGAAGAAACCGATCCTGATCCTGGGATATACTTTTCCCTATTGCTACGAAGAATTGATCCGGGAGGAGATCCGCCCGGCAGTCTACCGCAGGGATACGGTGGAAGAGCTGGTCGCAGCAGCGGCAAAGGTCGGACAGAAGGCAAAGGTTCATATCAAGGTAGATACCGGCATGGGAAGAATCGGCATTACGCCGGATGAGGAAGGACTGGAGTTCGTCAGATTCCTTATGGGACATCCGGAGCTGGAAGTGGAGGGCATCTTCACCCATTTTGCCAAATCCGATGAAGAAGATAAGACTTCTGCATACCATCAGCTGGAACTTTTTCAGAATTTTATCGACAGAATACAGACAGAGCTGGGGCTTACTATTCCCGTCAAGCACTGCTCCAACAGTGCGGCAATCTTGGAAATGCCCCAGGCGAATATGGATATGGTCCGTGCTGGTATCACTACTTACGGTCTGTATCCTTCCGAAGAAGTGAGAAAGGATATTGTACCCTTACGGGCAGCCATGTCTCTCTACAGTCATATTGTATACTGTAAGACGATTCATGCGGGACAGAGCGTCAGCTACGGCGGGCTGTTTACGGCACAGAAGGATACCAGAGTAGCCACGATCCCCGTAGGTTACGGAGACGGTTATCCCAGAAGTCTGTCCGGAAAAGGCTATGTACTGATCCGGGGGAAGAAGGCACCGATCCTCGGAAGAGTCTGTATGGATCAGTTCATGGTAGATATTTCGGAGATTCCGGGAGTTATGGAGGGCGACAAAGTAACTCTTCTCGGTGTGGACGGTACAGAGCGGATCACAGCGGAAGAATTAGGAGAACTCTCCGGCAGATTTAATTATGAATTTGTCTGTGACCTGGGGAAAAGAATTCCAAGGGTCTACAGGCAGCATGGTGAGATCACAGAAGTAAGAGACTATTTTGAAAATTTCTGACGGATCAAAAGTGTTCGTATAACTCCGTAAGAATCGGCAATACTTATCCTAAATCGCTGATGTAAGGAGTAGAAATGAGAAGAGGAGATGTCTATTACGCGGATCTGCGGCCGGTGATCGGCTCGGAACAGGGCGGTATCAGACCGGTGCTCATCATCCAGAATGATGTGGGCAACAAACACAGTCCTACCGTGATCTGCGCTGCAATCACCTCAAAGATGAATAAGGCGAAGCTGCCTACACACATTGAATTAAATGCCCGTCTCTATGATATGGATAAGGATTCGGTAGTGCTTCTGGAACAACTGCGCACCATTGACAAGAAGAGATTAAAGGATAAAGTATGTCATCTTGACGGTGATATTATGCGGAGAGTGAACCGGGCACTGAAGGTAAGCCTGGAACTGGATACATAGCCTGATACCCTGCGTATCCAGAGGAATATATAAAATAATTAAAATACGAAAGGATGAAATGAACGATGGATATCAGTGGGCCTGTGGCCATATTACTCTTTTTCCTGCTGTTACTGGTAGATATGTTTTTTTACGGATTTGATGCTGCCATTGACAACCTCAATGAAAAAGAGATCTTACATAAAGCAGAGGAAGAAAAGGATCGCCGGTCGGTGCGGCTTTCTGAGATGGTCAGCCGTCCGGGGATCTATATCAATACGGTACAGTTAGTCATTACGCTGATCAATATTTTAATGGGTGCCTTTTACCTGAATATCTGGCTGCAGACGATCGACGACGGCCTGCATGTGATCAATGTCGGCGGATTGTCGCTTCAAAATGTTCCCACGGGAGTGATCTCCGGGATTGCAACGGTATTGTCTTTTGTTGCCATGATTTATATTCTGCTGACCTTCGGAGTACTGATCCCGAGAAAAATGGCATCCAGGAAACCGGAAAAGTGGGCATATGCCTGCATTGACCCGATCTTTTGGATTACGAGACTGTTATCTCCCTTGACGGGGCTGGTAAATCTGACTGCAAAGGGAATATTATTCCTCTTCGGTGTCCGCAATAACACAGATGAAAATGATGTGACCGAGGAAGAGATTATTAACATGGTTCAGGAAGGGCATGAACAGGGTGTGATCCAGGCCAGTGAAGCGGAGATGATCTCCAATATTTTTGAATACGGAGACAAGGAAGCTCAGGACATCATGACACACCGCGGAAGTATCGTAGCTATCGACGGCGAGACAAAGTTAAAGGATGCCATTGCATCCATGCTGGGAGGTAAGAACAGCCGCTATCCGGTGTATGAAGAGAATATTGACCATATCATCGGTATCTTACATCTGAAGGATGCCATGAGGTTCCACATCAGCGATGACAAGCTGGATGTGCCCATTGCGAAGCTGGATGGGTTGCTCAGAGAGCCTTATTTTGTGCCTCAGACCAAAAATATTGATGAACTGTTCAAAGAGATGCAGTCCCAGAAACTACAGATGGTCATTGTTGTAGACGAATACGGTCAGACTGACGGACTGATCGCCATGGAGGACATCCTGGAGGAAATCGTCGGTAATATCATGGATGAATATGATGAAGATCAGGAATATATCAAGAACCGCGGTAAGGGCGAATATGTCATGGAAGGTAAGACTCCGCTTAAGGAAGTGGAAGAGCTGTTAGACATTACCTTTGACGAGGAGGAATTCGAGACGTTAAACGGCTTCCTGATCTCGAGGCTGGACAGGATCCCGGAGCCGGATGAACAGTTTGATGTGGACTATAAGGGATATAATTTCAAGATCCTTTCCGTGGTCAAAAAAATGATCGGAAGTGTCCTCGTCAAAAAGCTTCCGGAGGAAAAAACACTGGAGAATGCAGAAGACGGACAATCAGTGCTTGAAGAAAAACAAAAATAATGCTATGATAAAAAAAGCGTTATTGCGCAGGCGTTGCGCATACAAAGAGAAAGAAACTTTAAGTTCAAAGGAGTAACAAAGATGTCAGGACATTCAAAATTTGCTAATATTAAGCATAAAAAAGAGAAAAACGATGCAGCAAAGGGTAAGATTTTCACTATTATCGGACGTGAAATTGCAGTCGCTGTAAAAGAGGGCGGTCCCGATCCTGCTAACAACTTTAAACTGGCTACCGTTATCGCCAAAGCTAAGGCTAACAACATGCCAAATGATACTATCGATCGCGGTATTAAGAAGGCAGCCGGCGATGTAGGCAATGTGAACTACAAGTACGTGACTTACGAAGGTTACGGTCCCAACGGTATCGCCATCATCGTAGATGCACTTACCGACAATACCAACCGTACCGCTGCAAATGTCAGAAGCGCATTCACCAAGGGACAGGGTAACGTAGGTACTCCCGGATGCGTATCCTTTATGTTCGATAAAAAGGGCCAGATCATCGTGGACAAGGAAGAGTGTGATATGGAAGCGGATGATCTGATGATGACAGCACTGGATGCCGGTGCGGAAGACTTCTCCGAAGAGGAGGACAGCTTCGAGATCCTGACCGATCCCGATAATTTCGAAGAGGTACGTAAAGCACTGGAGGATGCCGGAATTCCCATGATCAGTGCGGAAGTCACAATGATTCCTCAGAATTATGTAACTCTGACCGATGAGACTGCCGTGAAGAATTTACAGAGAACACTGGATCTGTTAGAAGACGATGATGACGTTCAGGCAGTTTATCACAACTGGGACGAATAATTCGAAAGGGTAGGGGTAGCAGCATGGAGAAACTTGCTATTGTAGTTCCTTGTTATAACGAAGAAGAGGTGCTGAAGATTGCTTCCGAAGCACTGAGGGGGGTACTGGATGATCTGATCCGCAAAGGGAAGATTGCGGAAGACAGTTTTATCCTGTTTGTTAATGATGGAAGTAAGGATCGTACATGGGAGCTGATCGAAGAAGAACATCAGGCGCATCCGGTACAGGTATGCGGCGTGAAGCTGGCAGGCAATGTGGGACATCAGTTCGCACTGACCGCCGGACTGATCACGGCGATGGATCTGTCCGATGTGACGGTTTCCATCGATGCGGATCTGCAGGATGATGTGGCTGTGATCGAAGAGATGATCGATAAGTTCCATAACGGCTGTGACATCGTATACGGTGTCCGTAAGGAACGTAAGACCGACACTTTCTTCAAACGTACCACTGCGCAGGGGTTCTATAAGGTTATGGAGATGATGGGCGTCAAGACGGTTTACAATCATGCGGATTTCCGACTGATGTCCAAGCGTGCGGTAGAACAGTTCTCCAAATATCAGGAAACGAACCTGTTCTTAAGAGGTATGATGCCTCTGATCGGTTACCAGACCGACTGTGTATATTATGATCGTAAGGAAAGAGTGGCCGGGGAATCCAAGTATCCGTTAAAGAAAATGCTGGCATTGGCATTTAACGGAATTTCTTCTTTCAGTGTGAAGCCGATCAGCATGATCCTGGGAGCCGGTGTGATCATTGTAATATTAAGCATTCTTGCGGCAATCTATGCACTGATCTCTTATTGCACCGGACATGTGGTACCGGGATGGACTTCTTTGATTCTGTCCATCTGGTTCTTGGGCGGTATTCAGCTGATGGCCGTCGGACTGGTAGGTCAGTATATCGGCAAAATCTACATTGAAGTAAAACATCGTCCCAGATATAACATCGAAAAGGTACTGAAATAATGAATTATAAAAAAAGCATTTTAAGTGTTGTATTGTGGTTCGTTTATGCAATAATAGTGGGCACCGGAATGGTAGGCACGGCTATGGCCGTGACCCTGCCTGCGTACGGTGCCCTTATTATCACAGGGGTTTGGCTTGCGGTGACAGGACTGGCTGTGTTTCTTCTACATAGATTTTTGGAGAAAACAAAGCACCCATTTTCGGAAGACGGACAACAGATAAAGCTGATCGCGGAAAGCCTGTTGGTGGTTGCGCTGATCGCAGCTGGCATTGTACTTCGTACCGGAGAAATCATGCGGTATGATCTGTCCGCAGGGGGCGGAAATATCTGGTTTGATACCGTCATGGTTACTGAGAATACACAAATTCCGCAGGTGGTGCATGGAGCGGTATATTTTTATCTGCAGGTATTACATGGTCTGCTGGTTTTTCTGGGCAATAAAATGACAGCGGCTCTGATCCTTCAGGTGATATTGCAGATCCTGTCCGGAATTTTTCTCTATTTTGCATTAAGAAAAATGTCGGGTGCGGTAACAGCAGTGGTGACATTCGCATATTGGATGCTGTGCCCGGTGATCTCAGAGGTGGTTATTCTGGGACCGGAAACGCTGTACATACTTCTGTGGATGATTGGGTTGTGCATAACAGCAGAGTCCCTGGATCATTTTGTACAGTCGGGAGATGAACCGGGGATCCGCTCCGTAATCGGTTTCTTTTTTGCCGGGGTAGCTACGGGCGTTCTGGGATATCTGGATGTTATGGGTTTTTTATTATTGCTACCGATATTTTCTGTGATTTTTTTGGTAACACAGGAGAAGATTCGACTGGCTCGTAAAATCGGTGCGGCTATCCTTGGAATTGTGGGAAGCCTGGCGGGCTTTTTGCTTTCCATAGCTTTAGATGCCGTAGGCAGCGGTAAAATGATGGAAAATGTACTGGCAGCATGGGGAAAGGTCTATCTTCCGGAAAATTTTGTATTACCGGTAACCATTGAAAACGATAATGCGATAACCATTGCAGTAGTTGCGATTCTCGGAATCGGAGTTTTTGGATTTTGGTGCCGAAAGAGCCTGGAAAGACAATCCGTGTGGCTGGTAATTGCCCTTTCCCTGGGTGGGATGATCTGTTATGGAATGACGAGTGCGGAAATGCAGGGATTTACTTTGCTGTATCTGATCATAGCTGTGGTGGCCGGTGCAGGAGTACAGGCTGTCCTGCCGTATGAGCTTACACAACAGAATGCATTGCAGCAAGTCCGGGGAGCAGTCGAAGAACCTACGGCGGAAACCAAGCCGAAGAAACGACAGCTTAAGATACAGGATCTGGAGGAAGAAGGGCTTCCTGCAGAAACAGACAATAAAGTGCAATTGATCGAGAATCCGCTTCCGGTTCCGAAAAAACATGTTCCCAAAGTGTTGGATTATAAATTGAATGATGATGTCTCCGATTTTGATTATCCTGTAGCGGATGATGATGATTTTGACCATTAAAATTGTGTGATGAAAAGCTGAAAAACGGACACACTAAAGGCGATACTTTAAAAAAGGTATCGTCTTTTTTATTTTTAAGAAAGGCCGGTAAAAGTATGAGTGATATGAAAAGTGAAAAAGAAAAAGCGGAAGCGGAAGAACACAGAGATGAACGGATCGAAAAAACCGGACAGATCACCCTGCAGGATCATGCGGGGGAACAGAAGATACATTTGCTTACGATCATCGGAGAAGTGGAAGGGCATGAGAATCTTGCAGGGAATTCCAAGACGACGAAATATGAACACATTCTTCCTCAGCTTGCGGCAATCGAAGACAGTGAAGAAATCGGCGGTGTGCTGGTGCTGTTAAATACTATGGGTGGAGATGTGGAAGCGGGACTTGCCATTGCTGAAATGCTGGCGTCGTTGAGTAAACCTACGGTATCTCTGGTCCTGGGAGGCAGCCATTCCATAGGCGTTCCCATAGCAGTCAGCTGTAAATATTCTTTTATTGTCCCAACGGGAACTATGGTGATACATCCGGTACGGACGAACGGTATGGTGATCGGTGTTCCACAGACTTTTGAATATTTTAAGCTGATCCAGGACAGAATTACGGGATTTGTGTGTCAACATTGCAGGATCAGCCGGCAGAAGCTGGAAGATCTCATGATGGAGACCGGATTCCTGACGAAAGATGTTGGCAGTATCCTGGTAGGAGAAGATGCTGTGAAACACGGTATCCTTGATGAAGTGGGCGGGATTGACCGCGCAATCCGAAAGCTTCGGGAGATGATGGACAGCAATATAAAAAAGGATGACAAGGCAGTGGAAAAATGATATACTTCTAATTATGACTATTAGGCTAACGTAAAAGAAAAGCATCGTAGATGCGATTTTACTAATGCGGTTCTGAATAGTTATATTCGTATTAACATTAAAGTTAGGGGTATGATGACATGGCATCTTCATCAGGCAAAAGAACATCATCTTCCGGCAGGACAAGAAAAAGTACGACGAGCAGCCGCAACAGGCAGGCGCAGAGATCTGCACAGGACAGTGAACTTTTTCACGAGATTGGTCTGATCGTCCTGTTTGTTGCGATGTTGATATTATTTTGTTGCAATTTTGGTATTATCGGTCCGGTTGGCAATGCAATCAGTGGGGTCTTATTTGGCATTTTCGGATTCACTGCGTATATTGCGCCTGTTGTAATATTTCTGGCGGTGGCTTTTTGGTTCGCCAATGAGGGGAACCCAACTGCTGTGCGGAAAATGATCGCCGGTGTCGTATTGTTTTTAATGATCGGTGTAGTATGCGATCTGATCACGAAGACTGCCGGTTCCATGGAACAGTACGATATCAAGCTGTTATATACGAACTGCAGCACCGGCAAAAAAGGCGGCGGTATTCTGGCAGGCAGTATCTGTTATCTGTTGTTACATTATCTGGAGACCGTAGGAACAGTGCTGGTAGTGCTTTTGTGTTCATTGATCAGTCTGATCCTGGTAACAGAGCGATCCTTCTTAAACAGTATGCGTAACGGCGGCGACAGGATCCGTGAAATGTCCAGAGAAGACGCGGTGCGTAGACGAGAGAATGCCGAAATCCGCAGACAGGAGCAGGAAGAGCGTACTTCTCAGAGAGAGGAAGCCCGTCGCATCCGCGAAGAGGAGCGCCGGATCCGTGAAGAAGAGCGAAGACTTCGCGCTGAGGAGAAAGAGAACGAACAGATCCTGAATGCTGTCCCCCGCAGAGAGAAAAAGGTGACAGGAGTTATGATGGATACCTCCTTGAAAAAGCAGGATACACAGCCTGCCGGTAGACGGGATGATATCCATGAGATCGTATACGAAGAGGATGCACAGGAAGCTCCTGAAGTGGAAGAGACCCGGGTGACTTCCAGTGATTTTGATAAAATCAATGTGACGGATATGCATCAGGTGACGATGCAGGAAGCAGTGGGGGAGGCTTCTTATGAAGATATACCGGTGGAGGAAGTAAGCAGCGCAGCTACGTTTAAAAAGCCTTTTGAACGCAGAGAGTCCTGGCAGGAGGAAGCGGCGCTTCTGACGCCCCAGGCGGAAGCTATCCGGATCCATAAGGAAGACATTCCGGAGCATGAGGAGACACCTGCAGAACCGGCTGAGAGCCGCGTACGCCCGAAGATCACGGCACCGGAGCCTCCTAAGGGGAATTCCCTGGCGGAAGACCAGATACATAAGGATATTGCAAAGGCAGCCAAACAGCCCACGGCAGAATACCGGATCCCTCCTTTGAGTCTGTTACAGAAGGGAAAGGCGTCTACGGGAGATTCTTCCAGAGAATTAAAAGAGACTGCCATGCGCTTGCAGCAGACACTGAATACTTTCGGTGTGAAGGTAACGATCACCGATATCAGTCAGGGCCCTAGTGTTACCCGGTATGAATTACAACCGGAGCAGGGGGTAAAGGTATCTAAGATCGTAGGTCTGGCAGACGATATCAAATTGAATCTGGCAGCCACGGATATACGTATCGAGGCACCAATCCCAGGCAAGGCTGCCATCGGTATCGAAGTCCCGAACAAAGAAAATATGACTGTGGCACTCCGTGATCTTTTAGAAAGTAACGAATTCCAGGAATTTAATTCCAACATAGCTTTTGCCGTAGGTAAGGATATTGCTGGCAAGACGGTAGTAGCGGATATTGCCAAGATGCCCCATATGCTGATCGCCGGAGCTACCGGTTCCGGTAAATCCGTATGTATTAATACCCTGATCATGAGTATTTTGTACAAGGCACATCCGGATGATGTAAAACTGATCATGGTAGACCCTAAGGTCGTAGAACTGAGTGTGTATAACGGCATTCCTCATCTGCTGATCCCGGTAGTGACAGACCCCAAGAAAGCATCTGCTGCATTGCATTGGGGTGTCAGTGAGATGGAAGACCGTTACCGGAAGTTCGCGGATTATAATGTCCGTGATCTGAAGGGCTATAATAAAAAGATAGAGACCATGCCTGTTTGCGAGGGAGAGGAACGGCCTAAGAAGATGCCGCAGATTGTTATTATCGTAGACGAACTTGCGGATCTGATGATGGTATGTCCTGGCGAGGTAGAAGAATCCATCTGTCGTCTGGCACAGCTTGCCAGAGCGGCAGGGATCCATCTGATCATTGCTACCCAGCGACCCAGCGTGGATGTCATCACCGGTCTGATCAAGGCGAACATGCCCAGCCGTGTGGCATTCTCCGTGTCCAGTGGCGTGGATTCCCGTACAATCCTGGATATGAACGGAGCCGAAAAACTTTTGGGAAAAGGAGATATGCTGTTCTACCCTCAGGGCTATTCGAAGCCGGCCCGTGTACAGGGAGCTTTCGTATCGGATAAGGAAGTATCCGATGTGGTGGATTATCTGAAAAATCAGACCCTTGGCAATGTCTATAACAGCTATGCCGAGGATATAGAAGAAAAGATTAAAAATATCGGCTCATCGGGAGGCTCTTCCGGAAGCGGATCCGGCGGTGGCAACGACAGAGACGAATATTTTGAGGAAGCCGCGCGTTTTATTATAGACAAGGATAAGGCATCCATCGGAATGCTGCAGCGTGTGCTTAAGATCGGCTTTAACCGTGCCGCCAGGATCATGGATCAATTGTGTGAGTACGGCGTGGTCGGCGAAGAAGAAGGCACAAAGCCCAGAAAGGTACTTATGAGTATGGAACAGTTTGAACAGTTGTTAGAGGAAATCTGACATGGAGAACTGTCTGAATAAACGGAGGGAAAATATGAAAACAGATATTGAAATCGCACAGGAAGCGGTCATGGAACCGATCACGAACGTTGCGGCAGGTATTGGCATCGATGCAGATGACCTGGAGCTTTACGGCAAGTACAAAGCAAAACTTTCTGAGGAATTTCTGGAAAAAATACAAGCTCGTCCCAACGGAAAATTGATTCTGGTAACAGCAATCAACCCGACTCCCGCCGGAGAGGGCAAGACGACCACCACGGTAGGATTGGGAGAAGCTTTCGGACGAATGGGGAAAAAAGCAGTGATCGCTCTCAGAGAGCCATCTCTTGGTCCCTGTTTCGGTATCAAAGGCGGTGCAGCCGGCGGTGGATATGCCCAGGTAGTACCTATGGAGGAACTGAATCTTCATTTTACCGGAGATTTTCATGCAATTACTTCTGCAAACAATCTGCTGGCAGCACTTTTGGACAACCATATCCAGCAGGGCAATGAACTTGGCATTGATACCAGACAGATTGTCTGGAAGCGCTGTGAAGACATGAATGATCGTGTCCTGCGCAATATCGTAGTGGGGCTGGGCAATAAGACAGACGGCTATGTCAGAGAGGATCATTTTGTCATCACTGTGGCCAGTGAAATTATGGCAATTCTGTGCCTGGCTGACGATATGAAGGATCTGAAGGATCGTCTGTCCCGTATCGTGGTGGCCTATAACTATCAGGGAGAACCGGTAACGGCAGGTCAGCTGAAGGCAGTAGGCGCTATGGCAGCTTTGTTAAAGGATGCTATAAAACCGAATCTGATCCAGACACTGGAGCATACCCCTGCGCTGGTACACGGCGGACCGTTTGCCAATATTGCACATGGATGTAATTCTGTCAGAGCGACCAAAGCTGCCATGAAGATGGCGGATTATTGTATTACGGAAGCCGGTTTCGGCGCCGATCTGGGTGCGGAGAAGTTCTTTGATATCAAGTGCCGTAAAGCCGGACTTACCCCTGATGCGGTTGTACTGGTAGCAACGATCCGCGCATTGAAATACAATGGCGGTGTAGCAAAAGCGGATCTGGGTGCAGAGAATCTGGATGCCCTGAAAAAGGGTATTGTCAACCTGGAGAAACATATTGAGAATCTGCAGAAATATGGTGTACCCGTAGTTGTGACCCTGAATTCCTTCATCACGGACAGTGCGGCAGAGACTGCTTATGTCAGAGATTTCTGTGAAGCAAGAGGTTGTGAGTTTGCACTCTCGGAAGTATGGGAGAAGGGTGGCGAAGGCGGAATCGCTCTGGCTGAAAAAGTATTAAAGGCAATGGAAGAGAAAGAGAATGATTTCCATGTCCTCTATGAGGATGAAATGCCTCTTGCGGATAAGATCACAAAAATTGCGAAGGAAATCTACGGTGCATCCGGCGTAAACTTTGCACCTGCTGCTGTAAAGCAGTTAAAACGACTGACGGAGCTGGGCTTCGGTAATCTGCCGGTATGTATGGCGAAGAATCAATATTCCCTGTCGGATGATCCCACACTGTTAGGAAGACCATCCGGATTTGAATTAAACGTAAGAGAGGCTTATGTATCTGCCGGCGCCGGTTTTGTCGTAGTACTCACCGGTGCGGTCATGACCATGCCGGGACTGCCCAAGGCACCTGCTGCCTACAATATTGATGTGGATAACAATGGGAAGATCACAGGATTATTCTAGTAAGGAGGACTGGTGTCCCATGGCACAGTTGATAGATGGAAAAGCTATTTCCGCACAGATCAAAGAGGAAGTAAAAGAAAAAGTTGCAGCTTTAAAAGAGCAGGGGCGTGAAGTGACTCTGGCTGTGATTCAGGTAGGAGCCGATCCGGCTTCTTCCGTATATGTTCGAAATAAGAAAAAAGCATGTGAATACGTGGGTGTTCGTTCTCTGGCGTATGAACTTCCGGAGGAGACCACAGAAGAAAAGCTTCTGGAGCTGATCCGAGAAATGAATGACAGAACGGATGTGAACGGCATTCTGGTGCAACTGCCGTTACCCAAACACATTGATGAGGAAAAGGTATTGGATGCCATTTCTCCTTTAAAGGATGTGGACGGATTCCATCCGCAGAATGTCGGTGCGCTCTGTATCGGCAAACCGGGATTTGTATCCTGTACACCTGCCGGTGTGATCCAGCTCCTTAAGAGATCCGGCATTGAGATTGCCGGTAAGGAATGTGTTGTTGTTGGCAGAAGCAACATTGTAGGCAAACCGATGGCACTTTTATTGTTACGGGAGAACGGTACGGTTACCGTGGCTCACAGTCGCACAAAGGATCTGAAGGAAGTGACAAAGCGGGCGGATATTCTGGTAGTTGCTGTAGGCAGACCGAAAATGATCACCGCTGATTATGTCAAAGAGGGTGCCGTTGTGATCGATGTCGGCATTCACCGGAACGAACAGAATAAATTATGCGGCGATGTGGATTTCGACAGTGTGGAGCCTGTATGCGGAGCGATCACCCCGGTTCCCGGTGGCGTAGGACCCATGACCATAGCCATGCTGATGAATAATTGTCTGGAATCCGTTTCTTTGCAGGCAATAAGAGGATAATCGTATGAAGTGTCCGAATTGCGGGGCAGAGATGGAGGAAGGAAAGCTTTACTGTGAGCATTGCGGTGAAGATATCCATATAGTCCCTGATTTTGAGCCGGAAGTAGAATACAATATGGAACAGACGCTGAGTGACATTGCGAAGGAAATGGAGCCGGAACCTGCGGAGGAGGGAGAACCTGTAAATCCCGAATCACAGGATTGGGATGAACTCCCGGAAAGCCATGTTTCACAGCACCCATTTCGATGGAAATTTATAGTCCTTGTGCTGGTTCTGCTGGTGGTTGCTGTGGTATGTACCGGTTTTGGGATTTCTTATTCCCATTATCATTCCGCAGACTATCAGGCAAAATGCGCCAAAGATTATGTTTCATTAGAGGAATATGATCAGGCGGTCGCCTGTTATGAAAGAGCACTGGAACTGGAACCCAAAAACATTACTTTTAAATTTGAACTGGCAGATATTTACTTCCGGAAAAACAATAAGATAGAGTACGAATATTTACTCAGGGAAATCGTGGCAGATCCCGAGGCTAATTCCGAACAGCTGGAGACTGCTTACGGAAAACTGATTGCCATATATGCGGCCAGAGAAGATTATAAAACCATAAATGATCTTCTGCAAAGCTGCGGTAATGTAAACATTATGAGTAAGTACCAGAGTTATATGGCCATGGAACCGGAATTCAATCTTCAGGAGGGATATTATACCAGTATTCAGCCGCTGAAATTGACTACTTTCGGAAGCGGGAAAATTTATTATACCATGGACGGAAGCAAACCCGGAGAGAACAGTTCCCTGTATACCGCACCTATTTTGCTGGAAAATGGGGATTATTGTATTAAAGCAATATACATCAATGAGAACGGAATTGAAAGTCCGGTGGTGACCAAAAATTATCATATTGAGATTGATGAATTGAGCGCACCGGAGGTCACGACTGTCAGCGGTGACTATGAGTTTCCGATCAACATTGAAGTGACAGATGGAAATGATGTCTATTATACGACGGACGGTTCCGATCCTACGCAGAATTCTGCCGTATATTCCGGACCGATTCCCATGCCTTTGGGAAAATCGACTTTTCGTTTCATACGGATCGCAGAAGGAAGAAAAAGCGATATCGTTGAAAAAAGTTATAATCTGGTTATGAATACAGACTTCATGCCGGAAGATGCCGTTAAAAAAGTTGTGAACCATGCAATACAGAGTGGTAAAATATCAGAGGAGTCCGGCAGCTTTGATGAGTCCGGAGCAGCATATCTGTATCAATATCAGTATGTGACCAACATAAATAAAATAGATGATTTTTATGTCATCGCAGAAATCTACAGAGGTGAAGACGGAACCGACACAAAGACAGGAAATCTGTTTGCCGTAAATGCCTATAATCAGGAACTGTATAAACTGCAGGTGGACGAAAGTGGTCGCCGTTATACTCTGGTGGCTGTTTCAGATATATAAAATCCTATATAAATCCTAACAGAAGGGACGGAAAAGAGAAATGTATAAGATCGTAAAAAAACAGGAGCTGACAACCAACATCTATCTGATGGAGGTAGAGGCAAAAAGAGTGGCGAAGACCTGTGAACCCGGTCAGTTTGTCATCGTAAGAATGGACAGTGAAGGAGAGAGAATCCCTCTGACTATCTGTGATTACAACAGAGAAAAAGGAACCATCACAATTGTGTTCCAGACGGTAGGCGCGGGAACCAAAATGATGGCACAGTTAGAAGAAGGGGAATATTTCCATGATTTTGTAGGCCCTTTAGGACGTCCTTCCGAACTTGTGGAGCAGCCTCTGGAAGAAGTAAAATCCAAAAAGATCCTCTTCGTTGCAGGTGGTGTAGGAGCAGCACCGGTATATCCCCAGGTGAAATGGCTGCATGAGCATGGAATCGCTGCAGATGTTATCGTAGGAAGCAAGACCAAGGATCTTCTGATCCTGGAAAAGGAAATGGAATCTGTAGCCGGAAATCTTTATGTGACCACGGATGACGGTTCCTACGGAAGAAGTGGTATGGTAACCCAGACGATAAAAGATCTGGTAGCAGAAGGCAAAAAATACGATCTGTGTATTGCTATTGGCCCCATGATCATGATGAAGTTTGTATGTTTATTAACCAAAGAACTGGAGATTCCGACCGTTGTCAGCCTGAACCCCATTATGGTAGATGGAACGGGAATGTGTGGTGCCTGTCGTGTAACGGTCGGTGGCAAGGTGAAATTTGCCTGCGTGGACGGCCCCGAGTTTGACGGACATGAAGTGAACTTCGACGAGGCAATGAGACGTCAGCAGATCTACAAGACCGCAGAGGGACGTGCAATGCTGGCCCTGGAAGAGGGCGAGACCCATCACGGCGGCTGTGGCAACTGCCAGTAAGCTTTTAGACGGAAAGTCTGAACACGATAAAACAGAAAGGCATGGTTAAATAAAATGGATGTATTAAAGAGAATTCCTGTCAGAGAACAGGATGCAAAGGAACGTGCTACCAACTTCAAGGAGGTATGTCTCGGATATAATAAAGAGGAAGCAATGGAAGAGGCTTCCCGCTGCATTAACTGTAAAAACGCACAGTGCGTAAAAGGCTGTCCCGTAGCCATCCAGATCCCTCAGTTCATTGAACAGGTGAAGAACGGCAATATCGAAGAGGCTTATCGTATCATCAGCGAATCCAGCGCACTTCCCGCTGTCTGCGGTCGTGTATGCCCGCAGGAGAGCCAGTGTGAAGGAAAATGTATCCGCGGTTTCAAGGGGGATCCCATCTCCATCGGTAAACTGGAGCGTTTCGTTGCAGACTGGGCAAGAGAAAACGGTATCAAACCCACACCGGCAGCACAGAAGAACGGCAAAAAGGTAGCTGTCATCGGTTCCGGCCCCGCGGGTCTGACCTGTGCCGGAGATCTGGCAAAAATGGGTTATGATGTCACCATCTTTGAGGCACTGCATGAGGCAGGCGGTGTACTGGTATACGGTATTCCGGAGTTCCGTCTTCCCAAGAGCGGCGTTGTGGCAAAAGAGATCGAGAATGTTAAATCTCTCGGTGTTCATATTGAAACCAACGTGGTGGTAGGTAAATCCGTGACCATCGATCAGCTGATGGATGAAGAGGGCTTCCATGCCGTATTTATCGGTTCCGGTGCAGGACTTCCGAAGTTCATGGGTATCCCCGGTGAGAATGCCAACGGTGTATTCTCTGCCAATGAGTATCTGACCAGAAGCAATCTGATGAAGGCGTTTGATCCCGATTCCAGAACACCTATCATGCACGGTAAAAAGGTAGCTGTGGTAGGCGGCGGTAACGTGGCTATGGATGCTGCAAGAACCGCACTTCGTCTGGGCGCTGAGGTACATATCGTATACCGCAGAAGTGAAGAGGAGCTTCCTGCCAGAGTGGAAGAAGTACATCATGCAAAAGAGGAAGGCATCATTTTTGATCTGCTGACCAATCCTATAGAAATCCTGTCCGACGATAAGGGATGGGTGACCGGCATGAAGTGCATCCATATGGAACTGGGCGAGCCCGATGAGAGCGGCAGACGTCGTCCCGTGGAAGTACCCGGATCCGAATTCGTGATGGAGTTAGATACCGTGATCATGTCATTAGGTACCTCCCCGAATCCTCTGATCTCTTCTACCACCAAGGGACTGGATACCAATAAGTGGAAGTGCATCATTGCGGATGAAAATAACGGCAAGACCACCAAGGAAGGTGTCTATGCCGGAGGAGATGCGGTAACCGGAGCAGCTACCGTAATTCTGGCAATGGGAGCAGGAAAGGCTGCTGCCAAGGGTATTGATGAATATCTGAGTGCAAAATAAAGTGTTGCGAATATTAAGGATGGTGTTAGCATATGGCATGGTGTCCGAAATGTAAAAATGAATATCGGGAAGGAATCACCGTATGTCCCGATTGCGGAGAAGCACTGGTAAGTGAGGAAGAACTGACGGACTGGGTTTCCGTGCTGTTCGGTGAACAGGACGAGATGGAGAAGTTAAAAGACTTCCTTACATATAATGGAGTGGGAAAAAGTAAACTTGTCTATGATGAGACAGAGCAGGTCTATGAACTGTTTGTAGATGCCAAGGACGAAAAAAAGGCGAAGACCATCGCCAGAGTTTTCTTAGAGCAGCAGGAAAAGGAGCACAAGGAGAATGCCGCTGAGGAAGAAGCAGCGGTAGACGAATTCCTGATGCCCGGCGAAGATGACACATCGGAAGAAAAGCCAAATTCCGGGGAACTATTGAAAGCCGCATCCACACAGGGAGGACTGACTTATATGAACAGTGGTGCTAAAGCAGAGGAAAACAGATCCTCCGCCTGGGTACTGTTGATTGTGGGTGCTTTAGGAATACTGGTGATGGCTCTTGGAATTACAGGGGTACTACCCTTTAACATTGGGAATCCGTACATGTTCTACGGGGTCATGAGTGCTGTATTTATCCTCTTCATCGTTATGGGCGTGGTGTCCATGCGTAATGCAAAGCTTTTCGAGAAAAAGGCAGAGTCCGAGAACTCTCTGGTAGATACCTTGCTTAAATGGAGCGAGGAAAACCTGACTGCAGAAAAAATCGATGCGCAGATTGAAAATGCTGCAGATACTCCCGAAGAAGCCTTGTATTACAAGAGATTTGAAGTGATCCGCAGCCAGATGAATCATCAGTTTATGAATCTGGACCAGCAGATGCTGGAGAATCTCATCGACACGAAGATCTACGAACAGATCTTCCCGGATACTGATGGAGCAGAGGAAGAATGATCAAAATATCCATCGTATGTGTAGGGAAGATCAAGGAGAAATTTTTCCGTGATGCCATTGATGAATACAGTAAACGGCTGAGTCGTTACTCGAAGTTGAACATTATCGAAGTGGCGGATGAGATGACACCGGATGGGGCAAGCGCCGTTTGGGAAGATCAGATCCGTGAAAAAGAGGGAGTCCGCATTCTTGCAAAGCTACCCCAGGATGCCCTGATCGTGACACTGGAGATCGCCGGCAGAAATTATTCTTCCGAAGAATTTGCTGCGTGGATCGAGGACTGCAGTGTCCGTGGAAAAAGCCACATCTGCTTTGTCATCGGCGGCTCCTTAGGACTGCACAATAGCGTCTGCAAAAGGGCGGACCTGGCACTCAGCTTTTCCAAAATGACATTCCCGCACCAGCTGATGCGTGTGATCCTGTGCGAACAGATCTATCGGGCGTTCCGGATCATTCAGCACGAGCCTTACCATAAGTAAAAGTATTGTGATTTAAATAAAAGTGGCGAAAATATGACAAAAAAACAACGAGCATTAGAAATCATAGAACGTCTGAAAAAAGAATACCCGGATGCCGGATGCACTCTGGATTACGATCAGGCATGGAAGCTGCTTGTCAGCGTCCGCCTGGCGGCCCAGTGTACCGATGCCCGGGTAAATATCGTGGTGGAGAAGCTTTACGAGAAATTCCCGGATGTGGATGCCCTGGCGGATGCACCGGTGGAAGAGATCGAGGCAATCGTAAAACCCTGTGGCTTAGGTCACAGCAAGGCGAGAGATATCAGCGCCTGCATGAAGATCCTTAGGGATAAATATCAGGGGAAAGTGCCGGATGACTTTGACGAACTGTTATCTCTGCCGGGTGTTGGAAGAAAAAGTGCGAATCTGGTCATGGGAGATGTCTTCGGTAAGCCCGCCATCGTGACGGACACTCACTGTATCCGCCTGGTGAACCGCATGGGACTGGTGGACGGTATCAAGGAGCCTGCCAAGGTGGAAAAGGAGCTTTGGAAGATCATTCCGCCGGAGGAAGGCAGCGATTTCTGCCACAGACTGGTATATCACGGAAGAGAGGTATGTACTGCCAGAACCCATCCTTATTGCGAAAAATGCTGTATCAGTGATATCTGTAAAAAAGTCGGTGTATAAGAGCTGGTGGTAATGTTGCCGCAGACAGGAGGAAGCCTATGAGAATGTATGATATTATCATGAAAAAGAGAAACGGCGGAGCGTTATCCAAAGAAGAGATTCGCTTTTTTATTGAAGGCTACACGAAGGGAGAGATACCGGATTATCAGGTGTCTGCTCTGATGATGGCAATTTATTTTCAGAAGATGACAGAGAGGGAGACTTACGAACTGACCATGGCCATGGCACACAGCGGGGAGATGCTGGATCTGTCATCCATCCATGGTCGCAAGGTAGACAAACACAGCACCGGAGGTGTGGGAGATAAGACTTCTCTGGCATTGACACCCATGGTGGCGGCCTGCGGAATTCCCGTAGCCAAAATGAGCGGTCGGGGTCTGGGACACACCGGCGGAACCATTGATAAGCTGGAAAGTTTCCCCGGATTTTCTACTTCACTGACTACGGAACAGTTTATTGAAAATGTGAACAAAATCGGTATTGCCATTATGGGACAGACCGCAGATCTGGCACCGGCGGATAAAAAGCTGTACGCCCTGCGGGATGTGACCGCTACGGTAGACAATATGTCGCTGATCGCCAGCTCCATTATGAGTAAGAAACTGGCAGCCGGTGCAGATGCCATTGTACTGGATGTGAAGACCGGAAGCGGGGCATTTATGAAGAGCAGGGAGGATGCTTTTGCCCTGGCGGAAGAAATGGTTAAGATCGGCAAAAATGCAGGCCGCAGGACCATTGCCGTAATTTCGGATATGGATCAGCCTTTAGGAATGGCAGTGGGAAATGCCCTGGAGGTAAAAGAAGCAATCGCAACATTGCGGGGCGAAGGTCCGAAAGATTTTACCGAGCTTTGCATGGTGCTTGGAAGCCAGATGCTGATGGCCGGCGGAAAGGCATTGAGTGTAGAACAGGCAAGAGAGGCACTTACAAAAGTCATTGAAGATGGCAGTGCCTTACGGAAACTGTCCGAGTTTGTGGAAGCACAGGGTGGTGATCCGACAGCGGTAACAGATCCTTCCTTACTCCCGAAGGCATCCATGGTAGTGCCGGTCTGTGCGGACAGGGATGGTTTTGTGGGACGGATCGCCTGTGAGGATGTCGGAATCTGTTCTCTGTTGTTGGGCGGCGGAAGAGAGACCAAGAAAAGCAAAATTGACTTGTCTGTAGGTATTCTTTTAGAAAAGAAAAAAGGGGATGCTGTAAAAAAAGGCGATGTGCTCGGATATCTGCATGCAAATGACGAACAGCGCCTGGAAGCGGCGAAAGATAAGTTCTTAAATGCCTATGCTATCACTGACAGCCGGCCGGAGACAGAGCCACTGATCAAAGGGATCCTGCAATAACATATTCTGCGGATTCCGTTCATATAGTTTTATATGAAAAAGAGAACACAGCCGTACCAAAAGGAAAAATGGATCAATTCTTTGCAGCTTCCGAAAGATGTCTGTATGGGAGCACTGAGGGTTACGCTCACCGGCAATTCGGAAGTCTGGATTGAAAATTATCGTGGTATCCTGGAGTACACCGGAGAGCGGATCCTGTTACAAGCCAGGACCTGCCAGGTATGTCTGGAAGGAAGCAGACTTTCCATCGACTATTATACCAATGAAGACATGAAAATCAGTGGTAACATTGTATCGCTGACTTATATATAACAATGGGGGAACGATGGAAGATGACAGAATGGCTGAAACGGCTTCGGGGATATGTGAAAATTCGAGTGTGGGGATTTGCACCACAGCGTTTTATCAATTTATGCAGTAATAAGGGAATATTGTTATGGAATATTGAAAAGCAGGATGATGTATATATCATGTGTGTCAGCCTGGAGTCTTTTTACCGGCTTCGTTCCATTGCCAGAAAAACAAAAGTAAGGGTAGTCATATCAGAAAGATATGGACTACCTTTTTTTCTGCCGCATCTGCAACGGAGAAAAGCATTCCTGGCCGGACTGGTGCTGACGGTCATGTTTTGGATCGTTTCTTCCATGTTTGTATGGGATATCCAAATATCCGGCAATTGTGTCATCACGGATGACATGATATTTCAATTCCTGGAACAGGAAGGAATACAGATGGGAATGCGAAAAAGTAAGCTGGATATCGGAGAACTGGAAAAGCAGATCCGCAGGCAGTTCCCACAGGTCACATGGACTTCCGGAAGGCTGATGGGCACCAGACTACTGCTGGAATTAAAGGAAAATGATGCACCGATTCCGGAAGATACGCAGGGTGCGGATGCTATCATTGACCGGGATCTTGTGGCAGAGTATGACGGTGTCATCACCGATATGATCGTGCGAAGCGGCATTCCCCAAGTGACAATTGGCAGTCAGGTGGCCAAGGGAGATCTGTTGGTGGATGGAAAGGTGCCTATCTATGCCGAAGACGGTACGATACGGGAATATCGTATGGTCACTGCTGACGCGGATATCCGGATGGAGCATTCTGGTCACTTTCGAATTTTTTTACCGGCGGATTATATTTTAAAAAAATATACCGGCAGGGAAAAAACAGGATATTTTATGCGTCTGGGTGACAGAGAATGGAAGCAGGCTCGAAAGGTTTCGTTTCTGCAATATGACAGTATTCTGAATACCCATAGTATGAAAATATTAAAAATGTTTGGAATCAACGGTACATTTGGTAAAATTACATACAGAGAGTATCAAAAAACAGAGTATCTCCGTGATGACAGTGAGGCAAAGGAAATACTGCAGGAAAAAATATCGGATTTTCTTGAAAGTTTAGGCGAAAAAGGGGTACAAATAATCTCGAAAGATGTTAAAATAGAAACAAAGTGCGATGGCTGGGTGGCGCATGGGGAACTCGTGGTGCAGGAAAAAGTCGGAACACAGGTGGATACTACGCAGAAAGAGGATTAAGACATTAATGAGCGCGACAACAATCAATCTGGAAATGGATACAGAGCAGATGCGGAAGATCTTCGGGATGCAGGATGCTTATATAAAAAAGCTGGAGCAGGATTTTCAGGTAACGATCGTAGATCGTAATGGGAGTATTATCATTACCGGAGAAGAGGAAAATACCGGAAAGGCTTCCCGGGTATTAAGGCAATTGACGGCACTGTCGGATCGCGGAAATGATATAGAAGAGCAGAGCGTGGATTATGCCATTGAGATGGGCAGGGAGGATCAGGAAGACAGACTCATGGAAATGGATGCCGACTGTATCTGTCATACGATCAACGGTAAACCCATCAAACCCAAGACACTGGGACAGAAAGCCTATGTGGATGCGATCCGCAAGAATATGATCGTGTTCGGACTGGGACCTGCAGGTACCGGTAAGACTTATCTGGCCATGGCCATGGCCATCACTGCATTTAAAAATAACGAAGTCAGCCGGATCATACTGACCAGACCGGCAATCGAAGCCGGGGAGAAGCTGGGATTTTTACCGGGTGATCTGCAGAGTAAAGTAGATCCGTACCTGCGGCCTTTGTATGATGCCCTGTATCAGATCATGGGGGCGGAAAGCTTTGCCAAAAATATGGAAAAAGGACTGATTGAAGTGGCACCTCTTGCATATATGAGAGGACGAACCCTGGATAATGCCTATATTATTTTGGATGAAGCGCAAAATACCACTCCGGCTCAGATGAAAATGTTCCTGACACGAATCGGTTTCGGTTCTAAAGTAATCGTAACCGGGGATTCTTCCCAAAAGGACCTTCCGGTGGGAGCAAAATCCGGTCTGGATGTTGCTGCCAGGGTATTGAAAAATATTGATGATATCGCGTTCTGCAACCTGACGAACAAAGATGTGGTAAGACATCCGCTGGTGCAGAAGATTGTAAAGGCGTATGATGATTATGAAGCACGAACGAAACGAAGATAAAAACGACTTCCTGCTTTTTTTACTGCCGGAGATTTTTACCGTGATCGCGGGAAGCACGGCAGTATATGCTATGGGTATTTTCGGCAAACAGCTCTCCGTTGAAAATGCTCTGCGAAACGCAGTAATGACCGCAATGGGCCTGGCTGTAGCCGGTTTTTTTCTCAGAAGAGAACAATTGGATTCTCAACTGGATTATGACAACGATGAACACCTGATGCGTTTTTGGATAGCAGTATGGAGCTGTCTGCTGCTTTCACTGGCTTGTACATTTCTTCCGGTAGGAGGCTGGCCCTTTTTACCTGTTTTTGTGGTATTATCTCTGTTCAGCAATCTGCCGGTCGGAATTCTTTTCTCCTCAGTGTTTCTTATGATTGCTTCATTTGAAGGTCAGACTCAGGGAATTTTCTACCTGTATTTTATCAGCGGTATTTTTGCTGCCTGCCTTTTTCAGCATCTCGAGCAGGAATTTGCAATCGGTATACCTTTGTTCTTGTCTTTGTTCTGCCTGTTTTTATGTGAGACGGCCAATGTTGTGTTATTGACCAATGAGCATCTGAGCCTGGAGCAGTTTTTAGTGCCGGCAGCTAATCTGGTCGTCTCCGGTATCTTATTGCTTGGTATCCTGAAGTTTTTTTCCGGAGAAGTGGTATTCCGGGACAGAGTACGCTATCTGGACCTGAACGATACGGAGAATCAGATACTGGCGAAATATCGGCAGACGGATCGCACAGAGTATTTTCAGTGTATTCATACCGCATATTTCTGTGAACGGATCGCCTTAAAACTTGGATTGGACAAAGATGCTTTAAAATGTGCGGGGCTGTACCACAAAAAAGGCTGGGAGCTTATGAATCTTCAGGGCGAAAGCTTTCCGAAGGGCGCGAAGGAGATTTTGGAAGAGTATAAGGAAGATCAAAAATATCGACGGAAGGAAACAGTGGTTCTCTACTGTTCGGATGCCGTTGTCAGCGCCATTTTACTTTTATCGCAAAAGGAGCCGGATAAAAAACCGGACTATGATCAGGTGATCGATAAAATTTTCGAACGGATCCGGGTCAAAGGATTTGTGAATGAATGTGATCTGAGTCTGCGGGACTGGAACAGAATGCAGAAGATATTTAAGGAGGAAAAACTATATTATGACTTTTTACGTTGAAAATGAAACAGAGGAAACATTTGCGGAGGGTGAGGTTTCTTTTTCTGTGGAGGATACCGTGGAAAAGGTTGCAAACGCTGTGCTGGAAATGGAAGGCTGTCCTTATGAGGTCCAGTTGAATGTCCTGCTTACTGACAATGATGGGATTCATGCCTACAATAAGGAATATCGTAATATAGACAGAGAGACGGATGTCCTTTCTTTCCCCAATCTGGACTTTGCTGCCCCCGGTGATTTTGATATTCCGGAGGACAGAGAGGCTGATTACTTTGATCCGGATACCGGAGAACTGATTCTCGGAGATATTATTATTTCCGTGGACCGTGTCAGGGAACAGGCGGAAAGTTACGGTCACAGCAGAAAAAGGGAATTCGCATTCCTCGTGGCTCACAGCATGCTGCATCTGTGCGGATATGACCACATGGAGCCGAAAGAAGCAGAGGTAATGGAGGCAAAGCAGGAGCAAGTCCTCGCATCCCTTGGAATTACAAGAGATTAAAAAGGGCGTGGATACACGTATAGGTAACCGAAATGAATCAGGTAGAGATAAAAAGAAAACAGATACAGTTTTTTTCTTATTGTCTAGCAGGGATAAATGTCTGGGTGTTCGGAAAACAGCTTGGAAATAATGGCCTGGCTTATTTGGCGGCCGCTTTTTTGGTTTTTTTGTTTTTTTGGATACTTACCGGTAAAAATGTCCCGGATCGTCTTGGCCGGCTTCTTAGGAGCAGAAATGCCAAAGGACAATATAAAAACGTATCCAAAATGCGAAGGAATATGATGATTTTCCAGATTGCTGCCGGGCTGGTCGGTGCGGTGCTCTGTGCGGCACTTGGATATTTTGTGCTGGAAAAAGCGTTTCGGATTCCCTACGGAAGTATGATCCTGTGGATTCTGTGTCCTGCGCTGATACTTAGATGTATGCAGTCGGTACTCCTGGGAATTTTTCAGAGTGAAGGATCGGAAATGCCTTCTGCGGTATCTGCTATCCTGCGACAGGTATTTTATTTTGGACTGGGCCTTTTGTTTTTGGGGATTTTTCGTACCTATGGGGAAAAAGTCAGTCTTCTCCTGAAAAAAGATGACTTTACTGCTATGTACGGTGCCATGGGTGTCGCATTGGGAATTGTGATCTCTGAGGTATTGGTTCTGATTTTTGTATTTGTGATTTATCAGGGAAGTGCATCCGGAAGAAGAGAGGCGGAAATAGGCATGAAGGGGACTGATACTTTTTTCAGTCAGGTCCGGGTTCTGCTTTTCAGTATGGGCGGTGATATCATCGGCGACTTACTTTTGTATCTGCCGTTATGGACAGGGCTCGTTTTATTTGAGAAAAATGCGGCGGATATTTATGCAGCTGCAGACAGCTATGGCGTGTTTATCGGAAGATATCTGGATATGATGCTTCTGGTTGTGGTTCTTTTATGCATGGGAATCCTACCGGGAGTAGCCAAAACCGGCGCACATATCCGGAAAAAAGAAGAACGCTATGTCCAAAATGCAATACAGTCGGGAATCCAGGGTGTATTTCTACATGGAATGTTTTTCACCGTATGGCTTGCCGTTCTGGCGGTACCCCTGGCGCAGACAATCGATAACTCTGTCGGAATCCTGCTGGGAGAAATGTTTACAACAGGATCCTCCGTGGTCCTGTGGGCGCTCTTGCTCTTTTATTGCTCACAAATTTTAAAATTATCGGGAAAAAACCATTTGCTCCTGTTGGGATACGGTGTGATGGATATCGTATTTGTCATAACGTCGACTATTCTTTTCAGAATGGAAAATGCCGGGATTCTGAGCATCGTCCTCGGGAGTGCCATCGGAATGGCTGCCGGCGCTGTGTGTCTGTGTGTTATATTATGTCTGCAGAGGAAGACCCGGCCCGACGCACTCAGAGGACTGGCAATTCCGGCCGGCTGCTGTTGTGCCTGCGGTCTGCTGGCATTCGGTCTGGAAAAACTGTTGTTCCCCCATGTGGTAGCAGTGGTAACGGTGATTTCGGAACTGATCATTACGTTGTTGCTGTATTGGTTCCTTCTGCTATTGTTGCGTTGTCTGCGGGGACAGGATTTTCAATATATTCCCGGCGGCAGGCTGATGCGTATGCTGGGGAAAATGTTCCGGCTGTAAAATTTGCGTCAGATGTATATTATTCCAAAAATAACTGATACTGATACAAAGAATGAACATTGACACCACAGATGTGAGGCAGTATGAAACTTGTAAAACGTATCAGTTACTTTTTTGTAATTCCCATTTTCTTTTTGAGTCTTGGTATTTTTATCGGGGTGTGGGGAATCCGTTTTTTCTATCCGGGATCGTATCCCGGACGGTATTCCGAAATCCCTGCGGATAGAGCAGACACTTCGGAGGTACCGGAAAGTGTTGCAGTTACGGTGTCGGAAGAAACCTTATGTGCGGATACGGAATATGTATTGAAAGAGACGGACATTCTCAGAAATACCTCCGTAGAGACTTCCTGGCAGATTCCACATAAATATATTGGCATGACCAGGGAGAGGTTTTTGGAAACGATGAATCTGTATGCGGAACATCCTCCGCTGTCAGAGCTCGAAAGAGGTTTTGTGGGTTTAGAGGTATTATCCTTTTCCAGGGAAAAAGTTGTGGTTCGTATGGATTATCGCTATCTGCAGCCAAGCGATGGCTTTTATCTGGCAGTATTTGACAACGAAGTTGTGGTATACCTGGAGGATCGGTCTACCATATATATCAATACAGGGATTGCCCTGGACAGTCTTCCGGAGAAAATACAGATGCAGGTTATGGACATGCTGTCCATTCCTGATGAGGAAACACTGTATGATTTTCTGGAGACATATTCTTCCTGAAGAAAGAAACAGGTGAAACAGAAATGAAAAAACACATTGGAATCATCGGCGGCGGTGCAGCAGGTATGATGGCTGCGGTCACAGCTGCCCGAAAAGGTACCAAAGTTACGATTTTGGAACGAAATGATCGAATCGGGAAAAAAATATTACAGACAGGAAACGGAAAATGCAATCTGGGCAACAGAAATCTCACGGTGGAATGTTACCATGGAGGAGATGCTGCATGGATAAAGCAGGCGCTGGAACGTTTCGGTACGGAGGACACCGTTTGCTTTTTTCAAAAAATAGGGCTTCTGATCAAGGAAAAAAACGGATATCTGTATCCGGTCAGTGAACAGGCAGCGTCGGTACTGGATGTGCTTCGCTACGAACTGCAGACGCTGGGAGTTGAAATCATCTATGGATGTAAAGTACAGAAAGTGGAACGAACACTATCCGGGAAACTTGTGGTAAACGATGGTGACAGAGAATGGCAATTCGATGCGGTGATCCTGACCTGCGGCGGAAAGGCTGCCCCCGGTACCGGCTCTGACGGGAGCGGATGGAAAATTGCCAAAAAAGCTGGTCATACCTGTATTGCTCCCGTACCTGCGCTGGTGCAGCTCCGGTGTCTGGAGACAGATCTTCTGAAGGGAATAGCCGGTGTTCGTGCTGACAGCAGAGTGCGTATTTTGTGTGACGGACGTGAAACAGATGTCGAGCGCGGAGAATTACAGCTGACGGAATACGGCATCTCCGGAATTCCCATATTTCAGTTGAGCCGTGATGTGAATTATTTACTCAGGGACCGGAAAACTGTAATGGCCGAGATTGATTTTCTGCCGGATATGACGGAAGAATCCTATGAAAATATGAAGGAAACCCGCCGGATGCTGCAGGAAAAGCGGACGGCAGAAGAGTTTTTTACGGGAATCCTGAATAAAAAGCTGATGTCTGTATTTTTGAAAATTGCAGGCATAAAACCGACAACTCCGGCAGTGGAAATTCCGGAAGATAAAATAAACACTTTTTATGAACTGTGCAGATGTTTCCGGTTACATATTACGGAGAGCAATCCCTATGAGAATGCGCAGGTAGCGGCCGGAGGAATTGCAGTAACGGAAGTGACGGAAGACATGGAATCAAAACTCTGCCCCGGGCTGTATTTCGCAGGAGAGATTCTGGATGTGGACGGAAGATGCGGCGGCTATAATCTGCAATGGGCCTGGAGCAGCGGGTTTATTGCGGGGTGTTCTGCTGCAATCAAGACAGAATAAGGAGTTATTATGATCAGATTAAACCAGTTGAAACTTCCGGTAAATCATACGGAGGAACAGCTTGTACATAAGACGGCACAAAGCCTGCGGATCCCTACAGAAGATATTCTGGAACTGGAGGTCGTAAGACAGTCTCTGGATGCAAGGAAGAAGCCGGAACTTTTTTACAGTTACAGTATCGATGTCATCGTGAAAAAAGAAGAGAAAGTATACAAGGATGCCTGTCGCAGACTCGGTAAGGCAAATGTTCTGCAAACGGAGAAAAAGAAATATCATTTCCCTGCAGGCGGCACACAGCCGCAAAAGCATCCAACGGTGATCGTCGGATGCGGACCGGCTGGATTATTCTGCGGATATTATCTCGCACTACACGGATATCGTCCCGTGATTTTAGAGCGGGGCGCGGATGTGGACACGAGACAGGCGGATGTGGAGCGGTTCTGGGAGACAGGGAAACTGCAGCCCGATTCCAACGTTCAGTTCGGAGAAGGGGGTGCCGGAACTTTTTCGGACGGTAAATTAAATACATTGGTTAAGGATAAATACGGCAGAAACACAGAAGTTCTCAGGACTTTTGTAAGGTACGGTGCAGATCCTGCTATTTTATATCAGGCAAAGCCCCATATCGGGACCGATGTACTGAGCCGGATCGTGAAAAGTATGCGGGAAGAGATCCTGCGTCTGGGAGGTGAAGTTCATTTTCACAGCCAGGTGACGGAAATATTGACTGAGGGTGGTCATGTTACGGGAGTGAAAATTAACGCTGCCGAAGAACTCCCGTGTGAGCAGCTGGTTCTGGCTCCCGGACACAGTGCCAGAGATACTTTTTCCATGCTTTATGAAAATCAGTTCCCAATGTCGGCAAAACCTTTTGCCGTAGGATTTCGTGTGGAACATCCGCAGGCTTTGATCAACCGGAGTCAATACGGTGCGGAGCAGGTTAAGGGACTGGGTGCAGCTGCCTACAAGGTGACGGCGAAGACCGGTACCGGCAGAGGAGTGTATTCTTTCTGCATGTGCCCCGGAGGATATGTGGTCAATGCGTCTTCAGAACCCGGAAGACTGGCTGTCAACGGCATGAGTTACAGTGGACGTGACGGTCAAAATGCCAACAGCGCCATTATTGTATCGGTGACGCCGGAGGATTATGGATCGGAGCATCCGTTAGCCGGAATTGAATTTCAACGGGTACTCGAGAAAAAGGCATATGATCTCTGTAATGGAAAACTTCCGGTACAGCTCTACGGAGATTTCCGCAAAAAAGTGACGGGAGAAGATCTACCGGAAAAAGAAATAGATTCCGACGAATGGGACGGAATGGAACCCCAGTGCAAAGGAGCTTATGAATGGACTGATCTGACGGGGATCCTTCCGGAGGAATGCAATCATGCTTTTGTGGAAGGAATGGACAGTTTTGGCAGACAGATCCGGGGATTTGATTCTCCGCATGCGATTCTGACCGGAGTAGAAAGCCGCACCTCGTCACCGGTGAGAATTGATCGGGATGAAAAATTGCAATCCGCGATCCGCGGATGCTATCCCTGCGGAGAAGGGGCAGGGTATGCCGGCGGAATTACTTCGGCGGCGATGGATGGTATCCGTGTGGCGGAGATGATTGCATCACAGTTTGCTCCATCACAGCGTTGACGTACAGAGAAAAATAGTATATCATTCAGATATTCGAAAGTTTTTATTTTATAGTCAGAGAGGCAGTCACGTGAATAACATAAGGGAACAGATAAAAGATAAGAAGAAAATCGTCGTTAAGATCGGTTCCTCTTCTTTACAACATAGCGAAACAGGAGATCTGGATTATATCCGGCTGGAAAAGCTGGTGAGAGAACTCTGTGATATCAGCAACCAGGGGAAGGAAGTCGTACTGGTGACTTCCGGTGCCATTGCCGTGGGCAAAAAAGCAGTGAATCTGAAGACAATTGAGGGACAGACCCAGGCAGAGGCCATGGCTGTAAAACAGGCATGCTCGGCAATCGGTCAGGCCCGTCTGATGATGGCTTATCAGAAACTGTTTTCGGAATACAATCATGTAGCGGCACAGATTTTGATGACTAAAAATACCATTGTGGATAATCTGAATCGTTATAATGCTCATAACACCTTTACACAACTATTAAAAATGGGGGTGATACCCATTGTGAATGAAAATGATACCGTAGCTACCTACGAGATTGAAATTGGTGATAATGATACGCTGTCCGCAATCGTGGCAGCCCTGATCGATGCGGACCTGTTGATCCTGCTGTCGGATATCGACGGACTCTATACCGATGATCCCAGACAGAATCCGGATGCAGAATTTATCGAACAAGTGGATGAACTTACGGATGAATTCATGAATATGGGCAAGGCTTCCACCGGCAGTAATGTAGGTACCGGCGGCATGAATACCAAGATGATCGCAGCTAAAATTGCCACCAGTTCCGACGTGGATATGATCATTGCCAACAGCAGAGACATCGGCGTGCTGCATCGGTTGTTAGAAGGAGAGAATGAAGGTACTCTGTTCGTAGCACACAGGGAAGAAAGCTTTGATCTGCCGGAATTTGTACAGAATCTGCATAAAAATTGATCCGGCAAAAAGGAGAATACATTATGAATATGGATGAAAGAATAAAGCGCATCAATGAGCTTTATCATAAATCTCAGAATGAGGGACTGACGGACGAAGAAAAACTGGAACAGACCATTTTACGTCAGGAATATGTGGACAGTATCAAACGTAATATGAAAGCGCAGCTGGATAATATAGAGATTGAGCGACCGGACGGCACCATTGAGAAATTAAAGCCGGCTTATAAAAAGAAAAAATGATCAAAGAACAGAAAAAACAGATTCGAAGAAAAGCGCTTGCCTGCAGAAATGCGCTTACCGAACCGGAGCGGGAACGGGGGAAGCTGCTGATCACGGAGCGGATTCTTGGACACCAGTGGTATTATCTGTCGGATACGATTTTAGGTTTTGTAAGCTACGGCAGTGAGATCTGTACGACGGAGATTCTAGAAAGTGCTCTGCAAGACGGAAAAAGCGTCTACGTTCCCAAAGTGGAAGATGGAAAAATGGAGTTTTATCGGATGTTCTCTCTGTCAGAGTTGAAAAACGGTTACAAGAAAATCCCGGAACCGGCAGGGGATACGGACCGGTATCTGTTTGAACCGGAGCATGCAGACAAAACCTTACTTCTGATGCCGGGAAGCGCCTTTGACCCGCTGGGAAACCGTATGGGATACGGCGGTGGATTTTACGACAGATATCTTGCGGACAAAGAAAACTTAAGACTGCGGAGCATCGGTATCGGTTTCCACTGCCAGCAGGTAGAACAGGTACCTGTGGAAGTGACAGATGTGAAGCCGTATCAGGTGATTCTGGTTTAAATTATAAATATCGGATAGAAAGTAGGGGATAGCTATGGCAGAGTTAACGGAATTGGGAAAAAATGCATGTGCTGCGAAATATATATTGCAGAAACTGACTACTGAAGAAAAAAATAAGGCACTGGACACTGCGGCAAACTATCTGTGTGACAGGCAGGCGGAGATTCTTGCCGCCAATGAGTCTGATCTGGAGAACGGCAGAAGAAACGGAATGAATCCCGGACTTTTGGATCGTTTAAAACTGACACCCGATCGGATTGCCCAGATTGCGGAGGGACTCCGCCAGATTTCCGAGCTTCCCGACTGTATCGGAGAGGTTATGGAACATTTCGAGCGTCCCAACGGATTAAAGATCGATAAGGTGCGGGTTCCGTTAGGTGTCATCGGCATTATCTATGAAGCGCGTCCCAATGTTACTGCGGATGCCTTCGGATTGTGCTTTAAAACCGGTAATGCTGTGATCTTAAAGGGCGGCAGTGATGCCATTCATTCCAATATTGCAATTGTAAGGGTATTGCAGGATGCCCTGGATGTCTGCAAAATGCCCCGGACAGCGGTACAACTGATTGAGGATACCGATCGGGCGGTTACCGCACAGTTCATGAAGATGAAAGAATATGTGGATGTACTGATTCCCAGAGGTGGTGCGGGACTGATCCGCAGCGTGGTGGAGAACAGTACGATCCCCGTGATCGAAACCGGCACCGGTAATTGTCATGTTTACGTAGATCGGGACGCAGATGTGGATATGGCAGTAAAAATTCTGATGAATGCTAAGACCCAGAGGATCGGCGTCTGCAATGCCTGTGAGTCGCTGGTGGTACATCGGGCGATCCGTGACAGGTTCCTTCCCAAAATGGCGGAGACCCTGAAAACAAAAAATGTAGAACTGCGGGGGGACGAAAGTACCCGTGAAATCCTGCCGGACTGTATTCCGGCAACGGAAGAAGATTACGGTACCGAGTATCTGGACTATATTTTATCCATTAAAACGGTTGACAGTGTGGACGAGGCGATCGCTCATATTAACCGATATAATACGAAGCATTCCGAATGTATCGTGACGGAAAATGTGCAGACGGCGGAAAAGTTCTTAAACGAAGTGGATGCTGCCTGTGTCTATGTCAATGCATCCACACGCTTTACGGATGGATTTGAATTTGGATTTGGTGCCGAGATCGGCATCAGCACACAGAAGCTACACGCAAGAGGCCCAATGGGTCTGAAGGAGCTGACCTCCTATAAATACAAGATCCACGGAAACGGTCAGATCCGCGGATAATGACCTGTGTATTCTCCGGATCTTTTGTCCGGAAATAACTATAGCGTAGAGGAGAGAGATTATGAAAGAAGTAAATGGAAGTATTTGGCACACCATGAGCACTCAGAGAGTGACTCCCACAGATTTTGTCTGTGTTATTGAGATTTCCAAGGGTAGCAAGAACAAGTATGAACTGGACAAGGAGACCGGTCTTCTGATCCTGGACCGTATCCTGCATACATCCACCCATTATCCCGCAAACTATGGTTTCATTCCCAGAACCTACGGTGATGACGGTGACCCTCTGGATGTATTGTTACTGTGTTCCGAGCCGGTACAGCCTATGACGCTGGTAAGAGCGTATCCGATCGGTGTGATCTCCATGCTGGACAACGGCAAAAACGATGAGAAGATCATTGCAGTACCTTTCAATGATCCTAATTATAACTGCTATCATGATATTTCCGAGCTGCCCAGTCATGTGGTGGACGAGATGGAGCATTTCTTCACAGTATATAAAGCACTGGAGAACAAGACCACCGCAGTCAATGAAAAAGGCAACAGAGAAGAAGCCATCGAAGTCATTAAGAAATGTCTGGATAACTACATTGATACCTTTATCAAGAGCTGGTAAATAATGGACAATTGATTCTTGCTAGTCACATAACACCATATTCCTGCGTTGCGGCGTAAGAATATGGTGTTTTTCATAGGAACTAATGAAAAAAATGTCAAAACCCACTAGATTTTTTTGGGGAAATATGAGAGAATGAACACGACCATTATGATATTATTTTATCAATAGTATTATAAGTACATATTGAAAGGAGATTTCACATGATTTATTCAAAAGAAGTTGAAGAAATGTGTCCCGTTGCACAGGGCGTACATCATGGTTGTGCTCCCATTCCCGAAGAGGCAAAATGGGTGCAGGCAAAAGAAGTTAAGGATATTTCCGGTCTGACTCACGGTGTGGGCTGGTGTGCACCTCAGCAGGGTGCATGTAAGCTTACCCTGAACGTTAAGGAAGGCATCATCCAGGAGGCTCTGGTTGAGACCGTTGGATGTTCCGGTATGACCCACTCCGCAGCTATGGCTGCTGAGATCCTGCCCGGTCTGACCGTTATGGAAGCTTTAAATACTGACCTTGTATGTGATGCAATCAATACCGCTATGAGAGAGTTGTTCTTACAGATCGTATACGGACGTACCCAGAGTGCATTCTCTGAGGAAGGTCTGCCTGTCGGTGCAGGTCTGGAAGACCTCGGTAAGGGCTTAAGAAGCCAGGTTGGTACTATGTACGGTACTCTGAAGAAGGGTCCCCGTTATCTGGAGATGGCAGAAGGTTATGTAACCGGTATCGCTTTGGACAAGGATGATCAGATCATCGGTTACCAGTTCGTTAACCTTGGCAAGATGACTGACTTCATCAAGAAGGGTGACGATGCTAACACTGCATGGGAAAAGGCTAAGGGCCAGTACGGTCGTGTAGATGATGCAGTTAAGATCATCGATCCCAGAAAACAATAAGATACAGGAGGACAGAAAAAATGGCTTTATTTGAATCATATGAAAGACGTATTGATAAGATCAACGCTGTACTGAACAGCTATGGTATCTCCTCTATCGAAGAAGCAGAGAAGATCACGAAAGATGCTGGTCTGGATGTATACGATCAGGTTAAGAAGATCCAGCCCATCTGTTTTGAAAATGCTTGCTGGGCTTACACTGTAGGCGCTGCAATCGCAATCAAGAAAGGCTGCAGAAAGGCATCTGAAGCAGCAGCAGCAATTGGTGAAGGCTTACAGTCATTCTGTATTCCCGGTTCCGTTGCGGATACCCGTAAGGTAGGTCTTGGTCATGGTAACCTGGGCAAGATGTTACTGGAAGAGGATACCGACTGCTTCTGTTTCCTGGCTGGACATGAGTCTTTCGCAGCAGCAGAAGGTGCGATCGGTATCGCAGAGAAGGCTAACAAAGTTCGTCAGAAGCCTTTACGTGTTATCCTGAACGGTCTTGGTAAGGATGCTGCAAAGATCATTTCCCGTATCAACGGATTTACTTTCGTAGAGACCTCTTATGATCCTTACACCAATACCGTTACCGAGGTAGAGAGAATTGCATACTCTGAGGGACTTCGTGCTAAGGTTAACTGCTACGGTGCTAACAGCGTTCCCGAAGGTGTAGCTATCATGTGGAAGGAGAACGTAGATGTATCCATCACCGGTAACTCTACCAATCCTACCAGATTCCAGCATCCCGTAGCCGGTACTTACAAGAAGGAGAGACTGGAAGCAGGCAAGAAGTACTTCTCCGTTGCATCCGGCGGCGGTACCGGACGTACTCTGCATCCCGATAACATGGCTGCAGGTCCCGCTTCTTATGGTTTCACCGATACTCTGGGCCGTATGCACTCTGATGCGCAGTTCGCTGGTTCTTCCTCTGTACCTGCACATGTTGAGATGATGGGTCTGATCGGTATGGGTAACAACCCTATGGTAGGTGCTACCGTAGCTGTTGCAGTATCCATCGAAGAAGCTGCTAAGGCTGGCAAGTTCTAATAAATCTGATTTTCAGAATTCTGAGACTCCCGATTTTTTCGGGAGTCTTTTTTCATAAAATTATTTTTGCAATCGAACATACATTCTGTTATAATATAATGAGCGCAAGGGAGCCAATATGCTTGCATAATTGGCGAACGGCGAATTTGATCATGATCGTTGTGAAGCAACGGTAAGCACCATAGGTGCGAATCATGATGTAATGAGTAACCGCAGCACAGAAAGAAGGCATTTATGGAAACATCATCACATACGTATATTGCTATGGATCTGAAGTCCTTTTATGCCTCCGTGGAGTGCGTGGACAGAGGCTTGGATCCACTGAACACCAACCTGGTGGTAGCGGATGCCTCCCGGACGCAGAAGACCATCTGCCTGGCAGTGTCACCCTCCCTGAAAGCCTATGGGATTTCCGGAAGAGCAAGACTGTTTGAGGTAATCTCCAAAGTACGGGAAGTAAATGCACTGCGGAAGGTAAGAGCTCCCGGAGGAGCGTTTACCGGAAAATCTTCTTTTGCGGATGAATTGCAGGAACATTCCGAATTAGAGGTAGCTTTTGTCACAGCCACACCACGTATGGCGAGATATTTAGAATACAGTACACAGATTTATGATATTTATCTGAAGTACATTGCACCGGAAGATATTCACGTCTATTCTATTGATGAGGTATTCCTGGATGTGACACAATATCTGAAAACCTATGGCATGACAGCGAGAGAACTGGCGTCCAAAATTGCAATGGAGATTCTCGAGAAAAAGGGGCTGACTGCCACAGCCGGAATCGGAACCAATCTGTATCTGTGTAAGATTGCCATGGACATCGTAGCCAAACATATGGAGCCGGATGAAAACGGTGTCCGGATCGCCGAACTGGATGAGATCAGTTACCGGGAACTTTTGTGGGATCATAAACCACTGACGGATTTCTGGAGAGTTGGCACTGGATACCGTCGAAAACTGGAAGCAGCCGGAATGTTTACCATGGGTGATGTGGCCAGATGTTCTATCGGCAGCACTCAGGATTACTATAATGAAGATTTACTCTATAAAATGTTCGGAATCAATGCGGAGCTTCTGATCGATCATGCCTGGGGATATGAACCGGTGACCATGGATCTGATCAAGTCCTATCGGCCGGAGACCAACTGTATCAGTTCCGGGCAGGTATTGCATTGTGCCATGGATTTTACGAAGACGAAGATCATAGTCCGGGAGATGGCTGAACAGTTGGCCATGGATCTGATGGCGAAAAAGCTGGTGACAGATCAGATCGTACTGACTGTGGGTTATGACATTGATAATCTGAAGATACCGGAGATTGCCGATCATTATCATGGGGAGATCACGGTAGACCGTTATGGCAGGAGCGTACCAAAACATGCCCACGGCACCGGCAATCTTACGACAATGACTGCATCTTTAAGTAAGATCACGGAGACGACGATGGGATTATATGAACGGATCGTGAATCCATCACTTTTAACACGAAGGATCACTCTGACAGCCAATCATTTAAAAGATGCAGACAAAGTGAAGGATGAGCCGGTCTACGAACAGCTGGATCTGTTCTCCGGAGGCCTTTTGTATGCTGGACAGGAGCCTGCACAGCATACGACGCAGCAGGACAAAGAACGTCTGGAAAAGGAAAAACATTTGCAGGAAGCAATGCTCCGGGTGAAATCCAAATACGGAAAAAATGCCATTTTGAAGGCAGCCGACTTACAAGAGGGCGCTACCACAATAGACAGGAATCGTCAGATCGGTGGTCACAAAGCATAATAAATAATCGTAGAAAAAGGGTAAAAAATGAACGAGAAATATAAGGACATGCTCTGGCTTCCGCATCCTGTGTCCGCCACCCACCCCAGAATGTCGTTGCAGGACCGGGCGGCACAGTTTTCTCCCTTTGCGGCATTGACAGGATACGAAGATGCTCTGAAGGAAACGGCCCGTCTGACGGATCATTTTGTCGAACTGGATGAAGACAGGAAGCAGGAGATTGACCGGCAGATCGGTTATCTGCAACAGCACATGAGAGAGGAACTTACGGTAAAGATCACTTATTTCGTACCGGACACTCGGAAAAACGGCGGTGCCTACAACACTCTGGAAGGATGCGTGCAAAAAATTGACGAAAATAGCAAAAGCCTCCGGATACAGGGAACGGAGATATTGGTAGATAAAATCTATCAGATAGATTTTATCCGGGCAACATTGTAAATATTTATAGAAAATGCTACAATATTGCCCGGCAGACATTACTGAAAAGTTTGGAAAGGAATCTTTCGGAATGAAGAAAAAATATATCGGTACAGTTTTTTTCTCTCTTCTTTTACTGTTGTTATTTCTTCCGGTTTTCTTTTATGTTATTTATTACGGAAATAACGTAGATTATAATGCAATGCACAAAATTGTTACTGTGGAAGGAAACAGGGTCTTATTTTTATGTGCGATCGTGGGAGCTGCGGTACTTGGAATTCTTTATTATTTTCTCAGAAAACTTCCAACCACGCCCCGTACAATAACTGTATTTACGGCCGTTACCGTGGCGGTCTGTGTCCTTTTTTATATGATCAATGTCAATATTTCCAAATGTATAGCGTTCTACGGCGGCTGGGACTGCGGAATGGTGGCCAATTCGGCACGCTGGATCTTCGAAGGCGGCGAACTGGGATATGACGATTATTATACGATCTACAGCAACAATATTCCCATTACATGGCTTTTGTATAAGCTGTATTGCTTTTCTTCCGGTATGAAAGCGTATCCGTATAACCCGGAGTTTATATGGATCCAGTTCCAATGCGTAATGCTTTCACTGGCAGTATTATGTTCTGTACTTTTGGTGCTCAGAGTCAGTAAAAACCTGGGAACATCTGTTATAACACTGATTTTCAATATTGCCTTTCTGGGAATCTCTCCATGGAAAATCATTCCGTATACGGATGGCTGCACCATAGCGATGCCTGTTATGATCCTTTTCTTATATTCCATGGTGCGAGGCCGCAAAAGCAGGTGGAGTTATGCTCTCTGGTTCCTGCTTATGTTTCTCGGATGCCTGAGCGGCATTATGAAAGCGACCTGTTATGTGGCGGTAATTGCGATCGTCATAATTGATATTTTTGGGACTGTTTCGGAGGAGAGCGATGTTCGTTCCCGGTTATACGGACTGGGAGGGAAGATGTTACTGCTGGTAATTGCCTTTTGTCTTGCATCATGGTGCAGGCAGGGAATGTATCAGACATTACACTACGAATACAATCCGGAGTTGGAAATCGGTTGGAGTAATTATATGTATAACGGTCTCAATGAGGACACCACGGGAGCCTGTTCCGGAGAGGGCCTTGAGATCGTACGGTCTTTTGCCGGTTCCGATAAGGCTTCCCGGATGCAATATGAACTTGCAGGAATCCGCAGGAGAATGCAGGACCGGGGCTTTATAGGGACCTTGCGGTTCTGGCTGCACAAACAGGTCATGAATTTTAATGACGGCACCTTCAGCTGGTATCAGGAGGGATATTTCCAGGCCTGGGAATATCCGGAGATTTCCGACAGCTCTTTTACGGAACCATTGCGGAATTTCTACTGGCTGGATGGCAGTAATTATATCTGGTTCACGACAGTAAGCCAGGGCCTGTGGATTTTTGTACTGCTGGGAATTCTGGCACAAGCAGTATTGCTTTTAGTGAAAGCAATAGCAGGATTACGTAAGAGTGATGTGTCAGTTGAGGAGAATTCATCCGATCTGTTGAGCGTTTCTGTTACCATGATCGTTATTTTTATCGGTATGTTTTTATTTGTTATGTTGTTTGAAGCCAGGGCGCGGTATCTTTATAATATGATCCCGGTCTTTTCAACAATGGCAGTTCTTGGATGGTGCGGAATATATCGTAAATGCTTCCTGATGTTTGACAAAAAGCGGCAATAAGCTATTTATTATATAAAAAATGCACGTTATCCGCTTTTATAATGTGAAAATACCACTGGTAAAAAATACAAGCATCTTGTATAATGTACATTGTTAGTTCAAATTATTTTATAAAATAGGAAATAATAAGAGGGAGGAAGAATTAATGTACTATTGTAAGAATTGTGGCGAACCTTATATGACGGATGAAGCTGTAATGTGCATAAAGTGTGGCGTAGCTAAGGGACAGGGCAATAATTATTGCCATAACTGCGGTAAGCCGTTAGCTCCGGATGCAGCAGTATGCTTAAACTGCGGCGTAGCTAATAAACAGGCTCCTGCACCGGATGCAAAATCCAAACTGGTTGCCGGTCTCCTGGGTATTTTCCTGGGTACATTCGGTGTTCATAATTTTTATCTTGGCTACACCGGAAAAGCAATCACACAGCTTGTGCTTACCATTGTTGGATATATTCTTTGCTGTGTTGTAGTTGGTATTTTCCTGGTTATAGGTATATGGATCTGGAGTCTGGTAGAGGCTATTATGATCCTGACAGGCAAGATCAATGTAGATGGTAAAGGTAACCCGCTGGCAGATTAAATAAACTAAGATCCTGAAAGGATCGGAAAGAGGAAAAAATGGACGGACAGAATTTTGAAAATGAAAACAATGTAACGGTAGATACTACCGCAACAGAAGTAAGTTCTACAGCAGAACCTGCACAGGAGACACCTGCAGCAGAACAGCCTGCAAACAATTATCAAGACTATACTACTAATGTACAGCCTCAGGTAGCTGTAACAACACCTGTACAACCTGAGAACAAAGATACCAATGTGCTGGCTATCATCAGTCTGGTACTGGGTATTCTTTCTATTGTTCTCGGATGCTGTACCGGATGGATTGGTGCTTTGTTTGGTATCGGTGGTATTATCTGTGCAGTATTTGCCAATAAGCAGGGTAAGACCGGACTGGCAAAGGGTGGACTGATCTGCTCCATCGTCGGTATTGTATTGGGAATCCTGATCACCGTTCTTGCAGTAGTATTTTCTATGGCTATGGTAGGTTACGGCTTTGAAAGTATGTACTAAGAATAGCAGAAGTCTGGAAGATTATCTTTATCTGACAGGATGGATATTTCTTCTGACCGGCAGCATTGGAATCTATCTGTATCTTCATATAGTTATTCCGAATCTGCAGGGATATACCTGCGTGGTCTACCGATTGTTTGGATTTTATTGTCCCGGCTGCGGCGGAACCAGAGCGGTAAGTGCACTGCTTGCAGGACATCCTCTGTCAGCAACCTGGTATCATCCACTGGTAACTTATACCGTTGTTATCTTTGGAGGTTTTATGCTGACACAGACTCTTGCCAGATTACATATCGGTGGGATCAAAGGATGGAAGTTCCATGAGTGGCATCTGTATGCAGCTGTCGCAATCATGATCGGAAATTTTATTTTGAAAAACATTTTGCTTTTGGGTTTTCATATTTCACTATGACTGTATTTGCAATTTTTACATATACAGAATTTTTTAAGCACAAGAGTGCGGAGGGAGAAAAAATGAATAAAAAAACTACAGGTATCATTGCTTACATCACTTGGATCGGCTGGATCGTTGCGTTTTGCGCAGGTGATAAAGAGGGCGCTAAGTTTCATCTGAATCAGGCGCTGGTAATTCTGATCGGTCAGATCATTGCAAGCGCTGTCAATTTTATTCCTAAAGTAGGTGGATTTGTAGGTTCTATCCTGAGTATTTTCCTGTTTGTATGCTGGATCATGGGTCTGATCTATGCTTGCCAGGAGCAGGAGAAGGAAGTTCCCCTGATCGGTCAGATTAAAATTTTAAAATAATCATCTATCAGAAAAAAGAACAAGAAAATCCCCGGTGCATCAGCATCGGGGATTTTCTTGTTCTTACGTATTATTCTGCAGTAGTAGAAGCAGCATCTGCTGTTTCCTCTGCAGTGGTCAGATTTACATTTTCCGGTTGTTCACCATGCAGGAACGTAATAATGATCTGAATACGTTTATAAGCTCTTGCGTAGTTTTCTTTTGCATAATCGGCAGTCAATTGATTGTAGCCGCCGTTGCTGTAGGCTTCATGATAACTTTCCACTGCCTGTGTCATGTACGCGCTGGCTTCATCTGCCAGAGATTCCAGATAATCAAATTCCGTGGGAAAATCCAATTCCGCAAAATTCTGAAAAGAGGTATCCAGTTGATCCAGATATCCCAGCAATTCATCAGTTGCTGTATCCGATTCCGCATCTACGTTATTGATGGCAGTATCGATATCGGAGATTTCTGTGCAGAAGGCATCTATTTCACCCTTGAACTGTGTCAGCTTAGGATCTTTTCCACAAGCGGTAAGTGCCATGGCAGTAAGAAGTCCTGCGGTAATGGCAAGTATTTTTTTCTTCAAGATAATCATCCTCCAAATCATTTAATCCACATAAAATTTATCATATTCTGAGACTTTGCGCAACCATATAATGTTAAATCGTCCCCTTTACGAATAAAAGCACAATGTGGTATGATTAAAAGAATTAAGAAACAGGGAAGAGAAACATGACACGAGAAAAATTTATTGATTTCACAAAAGATCATATCATATATCTGGATGGTGCCACCGGCTCCAATCTGGTAAAGGCCGGAATGCCCTCCGGAGTCTGCCCGGAGCAGTGGATTCTGGAACATAGAGAGGTAATGCTACAGCTACAGAAGGAATACGTGCAGGCGGGAACCAATATTCTGTACGCACCTACCTTTACAGCAAACCGTGTAAAACTGGCAGAATATCATTTAGAGAAAAATATGTCCTCTATGATCCATGACCTGGTGGCGATATCCAAAGAAGCTGCAGCGGACACTCCGGGACATCCGGTCTATGTGGCCGGAGATATCACCATGACCGGCGAGCAGCTGCGCCCTATGGGAAAAATGGAGCTGGAAGATCTGATCGCTATCTATAAAGAGCAGATTCTCTGCCTGGTGGATGCCGGAGCAGATCTGCTGGTAGTCGAAACGATGATGAGCCTGGCAGAGACCAGAGCGGCATTGATCGCTGCAAAAGAAGTCTGTGATCTTCCGGTGATCGCTACACTTACTTTTGAAGCGGATGGCAGAACTTTATTCGGCACAGATGCCAAAACGGCGGCAGTCGTACTGGAAAGCCTGGGTGCGAGCGCTATCGGTGCGAATTGTTCCACCGGTCCGGCACAGATGGAAGGCATCATCTCCGACATGGTATCCGTTACCATGATACCTATCATTGCAAAGCCAAATGCCGGACTGCCTTTTCTGGATGAAAACGGAACTACCTGCTATAACATGGAAGCAGAAGAGTTTACCGAAGAAATGCAAGTACTGGTGAATGTCGGCGCAACCATACTGGGAGGATGCTGCGGCACCACTCCGGAATTTATCCGACAGATCCATGACCGCTTTGGTACAGAGACAAGGGTAACGGCAGCCAGACGACCGGAGGGCATCCGGTATCTGACCTCCGAACGCATTACCCACAGCTTCGGGCTGGAGGATGGTTTTTTCGTCGTGGGAGAGAGAATTAACCCTACGGGCAAAAAGGCACTTCAGGCACAACTGCGGGAAGGCAATTTTGAAAAGGTGATCCAGTTCGCCGAAGAGCAGGAAACCTGTGGCGCAAAGGTACTGGATATCAATATGGGGATGAGCGGTATTGATGAAAAGCTATGTATGCTCCGGGCGCTGGAGGAGGTAAGCGGTGTGACGAATCTTCCGCTGTCACTGGATTCCAGTTATGTGGAAGTACTGGAAGCTGCCCTTCGTAATTACCCGGGACGTGCTTTGGTCAATTCGGTGTCTCTGGAAACGGAAAAATTCGAAAAGCTGCTTCCTATTGTAGCTAAATATGGTGCAATGTTCATCCTGCTTCCTTTATCGGATGCAGGTCTGCCTAAGGACATTGAAGAGAAAAAAGAGATTATACATAAAATTTATGATCGTGCACTTTCACTTGGAATGCGAAAGGAAGATATTGTAGTAGACGGTCTGGTGGCAACCGTCGGAGCAAATCCAAAGGCTGCACTGGAGACGCTGGAAACGATCCGTTACTGCAAGAGCAACGGCTTCGCCACAATTTGCGGCTTATCCAATATTTCATTTGCCATGCCGGAGAGAGGTTTTGTAAATACCGCTTTTCTGACGCTGGCGATTCAGTCGGGACTGACGATGGCGATTGCCAATCCCTCTCAGGAGATGCTGATGAGCTGTGCGCTGGCAACCGATCTTCTCCTGAATAAAGAAGAGGCTGCACTCCGTTATATTGAATATGCCGGAGGCGTCAAAGAGCGCAGAGAAGAAAAAGAAGCGGAATTATCCAGAAAACTTGCTCTTTTGGAGCAACAGGGAACGAAGGCAGCTTCCACGGACAATACAGAAGTACCGTCTGCTGTAACTGCTTCGAAAGATACCCCTCAGATCAATGAAATGCAGGAAAAACTGAAAACAGCAGTTCTGAAGGGGAATCGTAATGGTATTGTAAAAATAACAAACGAAGCACTGGAGAGTGGAGAAAAACCTGTGGAATTATTGAATCAGGTTCTGCTTCCCGCTATTAATCTGGTGGGAGAATATTTTGATCAGGGCAAGTATTTCCTGCCGCAGCTGATTGCCAGTGCAGAAGCAATGAAGAATTCTATTGAAGTACTGGAGCCTTTATTACAGACCGGAAACAGTGGGGAAGAAATGCCGGTAGTCGTTATTGCTACCGTAGAAGGCGATATTCATGACATTGGTAAAAATCTTGTAGCGTTGATGTTGAAAAATCATGGTTTCCATGTGATAGATCTGGGAAAGGATGTTCCCCAGGCCAAAATTTTGGAAACGGCAAAGGAACATCACGCTGAGTTTATCGCCCTGTCAGCGTTGATGACCACCACCATGCAGAGAATGCGGGAGATCGTAGCCTCTGCGAAACAGGAAGGTATCACCGCCAAAATCATTATCGGCGGAGCCGTGATCACCCAGGAATATGCGGATGAGATCGGAGCGGACGGCTATTCCAAGGATGCAGCAGATGCTGTGAAGCTGGCCAAAAGCCTGATGGAATAAAATAAACAGCGGAAAATTATGGAGTATAGATAAAGGAGTGGAATGACATGATTGGAGCAGATGCGATTATTAAATGTCTGGAAGAAGAAGGTGTAAGTACGGTATTCGGATATCCCGGAGTGGCGATATGTCCTTTTTTCAACAGTATTCTGGATTCCGATATTAAGACAGTATTGATCCGTACCGAACAGAATGCAGCACATGCTGCCAGCGGTGTGGCACGAATGACCGGAAGACCCGGAGTCTGTGCGGTAACCTCCGGACCGGGCGCTACGAATGTCATCACGGGTATTGCTACAGCATTTGCGGACAGTATTCCACTGATCTGTATCACCGGTCAGGTGAACAGCGAACTGCTGGGAAGCGATGTATTCCAGGAGGCGGACATCACCGGCGCTGTGGAATCTTTTGTGAAATACAGCTATCTGGTAAAAAATGTAAATGATATTCCCAGAGTATTCAGGGAAGCGTTTTATATTGCCAATACCGGTAGAAAAGGACCGGTGCTGATCGATATTCCCATTGATATTCAGAATGCCACGATCAAGAATTTTCATTATCCGGAAGAGGTAAACCTCCGCACTTATAAACCAACGGTCAAGGGACATGCCGTACAGATCAAAAAGGTGATCCGGGAATTGGAAAAGGCAAAGCGGCCTATTATCTGTGCCGGAGGCGGTGTATTGCTCAGTGAGGCGGAAGAGGAGCTTCGGGCATTTGCGGAAGAACACAGAATTCCCGTAGTGTCTACCATGATGGGAATCGGTGTCATGCCCACTGAACATCCTCTATATTATGGAATGGTGGGCAATAATGGCAAGGCATATGCAAACCGTGCCATGAACGAATCGGATCTGTTGATTATGGTGGGAGCCCGTGTAGCAGATCGTGCGGTCAGTCAGCCGGATCTGATTACCCGGAATAAGGTATTGGTACATATCGATGTAGATCCCGCAGAGATTGGTAAAAATGCCGGTCCCTCCATCCCATTGGTCGGCGATGCAAAACACATTTTTCAGGATTTCCAGAAGGAAGAATTCAGTTGTGACTATGAGGAATGGCTTACTACCTTAAATGAGTATCGTTCCACAATGGAGAAAAAGAGAACCCCGAATCCCGATTTTGTAGATCCGGCTGCGTTCATTACCAGACTTTCCGAGAAAATGCAGGAAGACGGCATCTATGTCGCAGATGTGGGACAGAACCAGATCTGGTCCTGCGGTTATCATATCGTGAAAAAAGGGAAGTTCTTAACATCCGGCGGCATGGGAACCATGGGATATTCCATTCCAGCGGCTATGGGTGCCAAAACAGCCGCGATGGACAAGCAGGTCATTGCCGTATGCGGTGACGGATCTTTCCAGATGTCTATGATGGAACTGGCCACCATCAGACAGCATCGGATCCCGGTCAAGATCATTGTATTGAAAAACAATTATCTCGGTATGGTTCGCGAATATCAGCACTATACCTACAAAGATCATTATTCTGTGGTAGATCTGTCGGGAAGTCCCGATCTGGAGAAATTATCCGCAGCTTATGATATTCCTTATCTGCGTTTGAATAATATGGAGCATGTGGACGAAGTGTTGGATACTTTTCTGGCTGAAGACAATACGATGCTGTTAGAATGTCTGATCGATCCTATGGATCTGGTGAAATAACAAAGGGGGCTGTACTGAGATGAAGAGAATATATTCCGTACTGGTTGAAAACCGTTCCGGTGTACTGTGCAAGGTGGCCGGACTGTTTTCCAGAAGATGCTTTAACATTGACAGTCTCGCAGTGGGAGAGACGGATGATCATGCGGTTTCCTGTATGACGATCGTGAGTTCCGGTGATGAACGTACTTTGGAACAGATTGAAAAGCAGCTGAATAAAAAGCTGGATGTCATTAAAGTAAAAACGCTATCCCAGGAACAGTGTTATACCAGGGAATTAATGTTATTAAAAGTTAAATATAACAAGAATAATCGTAGGGATATCATAGAAATTTGCGACATTATGAAAACAGAGATCGTAGATATGTCAAAACATTTTATGATGTTGCAAATATGTGATTCACCGGAGAAAATCGATACTCTGATCAAGATGCTGCAATCGATCAGTATCGTCGAAGTAGCCAGAACCGGAACCCTTGCATTATCAAAATGTGCAGAAAATGATGATTAAAATACATCAATCATAATGTTAAATTCACTAATTGACATTCTGTAATCATCTTGCTATATTAAGAATACAATCGCTGTTTCGTGATGGAAACACATGATTGAAGAAAGAAGAAATACGAAAGGTATGGTATTTTACGCATGCAGAAGAGAGTATTTCAATTATTGGTAGATAATACATCAGGTGTACTCAGCCGTATTTCCGGATTGTTTTCCAGACGCGGTTACAACATCGAAAGTATTACGGCAGGAGTAACAGCAGATCCCCGCTTTACCAGAATTACCATTGTGACATCCGGTGATGAAGATATTCTGGAGCAGATCGAGAAGCAGGTAGGGAAGCTGGTGGATGTCCGGGATATCAAGGAACTGGATCCGGAAGACAGCGTTTATCGGGAGCTTGTACTGGTCAAAGTAAAGGTTGACCCCAAGAAGCGCCTGGAGACACGACAGGGAGTGGAATTTCTTGCCAATAATTTCCGCGCGAAGATCATTGATGTCGGTGCCGAGAACCTGATCGTGGAGTTCACCGGTAATCACAGTAAGGTTAATGCACTGATCCAGCGTTTTACAGAAGAGTACGAAGTACTGGAGCTCGCAAGAACCGGTATTACAGGTCTGGGCAGAGGTATTGAGAACGTAACTTATATCGAGGATTAGGCACACGTTTACGTTAGCTCTAGGGAATATCCCTATCAGTTATAAATCTTTAGTCTCATAACGGAGGAGAAGAAAATGGCTAAAATTTTTTATCAGGAAGATTGTAATCTCTCTTTATTAGAGGGTAAGACTATCGCAATTATCGGCTACGGCAGCCAGGGTCATGCACACGCACTGAACCTGAAGGATTCCGGATGTCATGTTATCATCGGTCTGTACGAGGGCTCCAAGTCCTGGGCAAAGGCTGAGGCACAGGGATTTGAAGTATTTACCGCTGCAGAAGCTGCAAAGCGTGCTGACATCATCATGATCCTGATCAATGATGAGAAGCAGGCTGATCTGTACAAGAATGACATCGAGCCCAACCTGGAAGAGGGCAATATGCTGATGTTCGCCCATGGTTTCAATATTCATTTCGGATGTATCGTACCTCCCAAGAACGTTGATGTTACCATGATTGCTCCCAAAGGTCCCGGACATACTGTAAGAAGTGAGTACCAGGCAGGTAAGGGTGTTCCCTGTCTGATCGCCGTAGAGCAGGATGCAACCGGTAAGGCTCAGGATCTGGCACTGGCTTATGCACTGGGTATTGGCGGCGCAAGAGCAGGTGTTCTGGAGACTACTTTCAGAACTGAGACCGAGACGGATCTGTTTGGTGAACAGGCTGTTCTGTGCGGTGGTGTATGTGCTCTGATGCAGGCTGGTTTCGAGACACTGGTTGAGGCTGGTTACGATCCCAGAAATGCATACTTTGAGTGCATCCATGAGATGAAGCTGATCGTAGATCTGATCTACCAGAGTGGATTTGCAGGAATGAGATATTCCATCTCCAATACCGCTGAGTATGGTGACTACATTACCGGACCCAAGCTGATCACTGAGGAGACCAAGAAGACCATGAAGAAGATCCTGTCCGATATTCAGGATGGTACTTTCGCTAAGGAGTTCCTGTTAGATATGTCTCCCGCAGGCAAGCAGGTTCACTTCAAGGCTATGAGAAAGCTTGCTTCTGAGCATCCTTCCGAGAAGGTCGGCGAAGAGATCCGTAAGCTTTACAGCTGGAACAATGAGAACGATAAGCTGATCAACAACTAATCGATTGTAAAAAATAATGCTATGAAAAGGGCTGTGTGAGGAATGTAAAAGTTCTGTCACAGCCCTATTTTTTCGCAAAAAAACAGTTGTTTATAGGTAAAGAGCGCAAAAATGGACTGGAAAGCGCATATTAATTGCGCTAAAATGAAAGGAACGAACAAATAGGAAAGGGATCCTGCAAATATGAAAGATTTTGAAGCAAAAACATCTCCCAAAAAAAAGATGGACACCGAGAGCTGGTTTATTGAATGCTATCGGAAGAATCAGGGACATCCCCTGCGGACACTGATGCATCTGTATAAGGGGAATTATCATAAATTTGTCATGGCAGTGATCTGCTTCTTCGCAAAGCATGCCTGTGTCTGGGTGTTGCCCATCATCACAGCGAATATTATTAACGATGTGACGGCGCACAATCCGGATACTTTCCGGAATATTATATTTTACAGTATTCTGGAAGCGGGACTGATCCTGCTAAATATTCCCATGAATTATCTGTACACTTCCTATAAGAGCCTGGCGACCCGCTATGCGGAGACAGGACTTCGGAAAGCACTGATCCGGAAATTACAGCAGCTGTCTATTTCCTATCATGTGGAGACCCAGTCCGGACGACTGCAGTCCAAGATCATGCGCGATGTGGAAGCAGTGGAAGGTCTTTCCACACAGTTATTTTTAAGTATTTTAAATATTGCCCTGAATATCGGGGTTGCACTGGTGGTCACTATCAGTAAGAGCCGCATCGTATTTATATTTTTCCTGTTGACCACACCGGTGGCGGCAGTTACCATGGTTACCTTCCGGAATATTATGAAGAAGAGAAATATGGAGTTCCGTAAGGAAATGGAAGAGACCTCCGCCAGAGTCATGGAAATGGTGGAACTGGTACCCGTGACCAGAGCCCATGCCCTGGAGGATGAAGAAGTATCCAAAATGAGCGGGCAGCTGTTTGCTGTGGCGGAGAAGGGCTATAAGCTGGATCTGATCCAGGCACTGTTTGGATCGGTGGGTTGGGCGGTATTCCAGATCTTTCAGGTGATCTGCCTGGCATTTACCGGATATCTCGCCATCGGCGGGAAGATCCAGGCCGGTGATATCACACTGTATCAGAGTTATTTTGCTACAGTGGTCAATCAGGTATCTTCTATCGTTACCCTGCTGCCCACTATTGCAAAAGGTATCGAATCCGTGAATTCCATCGGTGAGGTATTGCTGTCTGAGGATATCGAAGACAACGAAGGCAAGGAAAAACTGGAGCAGGTGACCGGTACTTTTGACTTTGAAGATGTATGTTTCCATTACAAAAACAACGAGCATAACGTATTGAACCACTTAAATCTTCATGTGAAAGCGGGAGAGACCATTGCACTGGTAGGCGAGTCCGGTGCCGGAAAATCCACGATCTTAAACCTGGTCATCGGTTTCCATCAGGCGGAGAGTGGAAAAGTCCTGATCGACGGCAAAGATTTAAGCAAAATTGATCTTAGAACATACAGAAAACATTTAGCGGTAGTACCTCAGACATCCATTCTGTTCTCCGGAACGATCCGCGATAATATTACCTACGGCTGTGAAAATGTCTCAGAAGAAGAATTACAGAATGTGATCAAGGCTGCGAATCTGTCAGACTTGATCGCATCCCTTCCAAAAGGTCTCGACACTATGGTGGGAGAACACGGCGGCAAGCTATCCGGCGGCCAGAGACAGCGCATTTCTATTGCCAGAGCACTGATCCGGGATCCGAAGGTTATCGTGCTGGATGAAGCAACCTCGGCATTGGACAGCATCTCCGAAAAACTGATCCAGCAGGCGTTAAACAATCTGACGGAGGGGCGGACAACTTTTATTGTGGCACACAGACTGTCAACGATCCGGGATGCCGACAGGATTGCTGTAATCGCCGACGGACATTGTACGGAATATGGTACCTATGATGAGCTGATGGCTCTGAAGGGAGAGTTCTACCAGTTAAAACAGATCCAGAGTTAAAACTACTTGAAACATATGTTCGGCTATGGTATGATAAACATATCGTAGCCGAATTTTACGTGCTATTATTTTGTATGCCAGGAAAGACGAGGATTTAACATACATGTTTGCATATATAAATGGCTTTTTGGAAGATGTTACGGTAGATAACGCGGTGATCGATGTCAACGGCTTCGGAATCAATGTCCGGATCTCCGCGGACACGGCATCGAAACTTCCCGGAATCGGAGAGCAGGTCCGACTCTATACATATACCTATGTGAAGGAAGATGCCTTTTTATTATATGGATTTCTCTCAAGGAGCGATCTGGAGATGTTCAAGCTCTGTATTACGGTCAGTGGTATCGGACCTAAGGGAGCACTGGCCATATTATCTGTTATGGATGCGGATTCTCTGCGGTTTGCCATTATGTCCGGGGATGCCAAAGCGATATCGAAGGCACCGGGCGTAGGCACCAGAACGGCGCAGCGGCTGATCCTGGAATTAAAGGATAAGATATCCATTGACGATACGCTGATCTCCAGAGAGATTGCAGCAGGCGGTGCGGAAGGCATCCTGACCGCAGGAAGTCTGCATATTGACAGTGAGAAGAAAAAGGAAGCTGTGGAAGCCCTGGTGGCATTGGGCTACGGACAGGCAGAGAGTTTAAAGGCTGTCAATGCCATCGAAGATGTGGAGGCCATGGATTCCGGAGCAATCTTAAAGGCTGCCCTGAAAAAATTGTTTTAAGGAATGAGAGCAACGACTATGTCCAGAAGAATGATAGAGACAAATATCACAGAAGAAGATATTAAGCTGGAAGGCTCCTTACGTCCCCAGACGCTGGACGATTATATCGGTCAGTCCAAGATAAAGGAGAACCTGAAGGTCTATATTACCGCAGCAAAACAGCGTGGGGATGCACTGGATCATGTGCTGTTCTACGGGCCCCCCGGACTTGGTAAGACCACCCTTGCCGGAATCATTGCCAATGAGATGGGAGTCCATATGAAGGTGACCAGCGGACCGGCGATCGAGAAGCCGGGAGAGATGGCTGCCATCTTAAACAATCTGGAAGAAGGAGATCTGCTGTTCGTGGATGAGATACATCGTCTGAATCGTCAGGTGGAGGAAGTACTGTATCCCGCCATGGAAGATTATTGTATTGATATTATGATCGGTAAGGGCTCCAGTGCCAGGTCCGTCCGCCTGGAATTACCGAAGTTCACGCTGGTAGGAGCGACGACCCGGGCAGGACTTTTGACAGCACCTCTGCGGGATCGCTTCGGAATGATCCATCATCTGGAATTCTATACCATAGAGGAATTGCAGCAGATCATCATGCACTCCGCAGGAATCCTGGATGTAGAGATCGAACCTGCCGGAGCAAAAGAGATGGCCAGGCGAAGCCGTGGAACGCCCAGACTTGCCAACCGTATCTTGAAGCGTGTCCGCGATTTCGCACAGGTCAAATACGACGGAATCATTACAGAAGAAGTAGCCAGAACCGCACTGGATCTTATGGATGTGGACAAGATGGGCTTAGATCATATCGACAGGAATATCCTCGTGACGATCATCGAGAAATTTAACGGTGGTCCTGTGGGACTGGATACCCTTGCAGCTGCCATCGGAGAAGATGCCGGCACTATAGAAGATGTCTACGAACCTTATCTGATCAAGAATGGGTTCCTGAGTAGAACACCCAAGGGTCGTGTGGTAACAGACCTGACTTATCGTCACCTGGGGATAAAGCTTTAGAAAATCAGGACGCATAATTGGTTATTTTTTGCTTGCCACTCGATATAATCTGATATATAATAAATCTTGTATTATATTTTTTACAAGATGGCACATATTGTGTTTCCAAAAGATTGTTAAGAGGGGTGTTGACAATGTCTCCGAAAACAGATACTGAAGTGCTCATAGGTGGTAAAGTATTTACTTTAAGCGGCTATGAAAGCGAAGATTACATGCAGAAGATTGCTTCCTACATCAATAATAAAATGACTGAGTATGGGAAACTGGACAGCTTTCGAAGACAGTCTTTGGACAGACAGAGCGTTCTGCTTCAGCTGAACATTGCAGATGATTATTTCAAAGCCAAAAAGCAGATTTCCATTTTGGAGGAAGAACTGCAGGGGAAAGAAAAGGAACTCTATGATCTGAAGCATGAGCTGATTTCCGCGCAGATCAAGCTGGAAAATGCGGAAAAACAGGGAAAAGAGCTACAGAAGCAGTTGAACGAAGATGCCAGAAAAATTGTTCGTCTGGAGACAGAACTAAAGGATAAATAAATTGATAGCTGTCCGTTTTCGGGCAGCTATTTGTATAAGCGTGTATCATACGCAACAGAGGATGTCTATGAGAAATAAAAAAGTGGAATTACTTGCTCCCGCCGGGAATGCGGAAGCATTTTACGGAGCCGTACACGCGGGAGCAGATGCAATCTATCTGGGAGGAAATCGATTTGGCGCACGTGCATATGCTGAGAATTTTTCGGAAGATGAACTGGTGGACTGTATCCGATATGCTCACCTGTTGGGCAGAAAAGTATATCTTACCGTAAATACCCTGGTAAAAGAATCCGAGTTCTCTGAGCTTTATGAATATCTGATGCCTTATTATCGCGCCGGCCTGGACGGTGTCATCATTCAGGATATGGGTGTATTTGCCTTTATCCGTGATGCCTTTCCGCAGATGGAACTACATGGAAGTACCCAAATGACGATCACCGGTGAATATGGTGCAGAATTTCTGAAAAAGCAGGGTGCCTGCAGAGTGGTACCCGCCAGAGAACTGAGTCTGGAAGAGATTCGTCGTATCAAAGAAGTAACCGGAATGGAAATAGAATGTTTTATTCATGGTGCCATGTGTTACTGTTATTCCGGTCAATGCCTCTTCAGCAGTATCCTGGGCGGGCGAAGCGGCAACCGCGGCAGATGTGCCCAGCCATGCCGACTGCCGTATACCGTAGGTGGTAACCGCCGTGAATGTTATCCTTTAAGTCTGAAGGATATGTGTACCATTGAGAATATTCCGGAACTGATAGATGCCGGAATCGATTCTTTTAAAATAGAAGGCCGTATGAAGAAACCAGAATATGCCGCCGGTGTAACCGCTGTTTATCGGAAATATATTGATAAATATTATGAGAAGCCCGGGGAAAAGCTTTCCATTTCAGGGGAAGACCTTCATCGGTTATCCTGCCTTTATATTCGCAGCGAACGGCAGAACGGCTATTATCATAAACATAACGGCAAAGAAATGGTGACTCTGAACAATCCTGCCTACAGTGGCAGTGATGAGCAGGTTTTGGAGCAGATTCGCGAAAAATATTTATACAAACATCTGACACTTCCGGTACAAATGAAGGCTTCTTTTCTCACCGGAACCGTTGCGAAACTGACTCTTCGTTGTGATCAGACAGAGGTAACCGTTACCGGAGAGACCGTCCAGAAAGCAGCAAAACAGCCGATTACTGTGGAAAATATTTCCAAACAATTGGGAAAATTGGGAGGAAGTAATTTCCATTTAGATGGCACCATGGATATCCGGGTAAGTGAAAATGCATTCTATCCTCTGAAGACAATGAATGAGCTCCGGAGAAAAGGGCTGTCGCTGTTAGAGCAGAAACTGATTACAGCAAACGGCTTCCCTTATACAAGAGAGGTACAGAAACCTTTTGACATTACCGGAGCACATAACGGACATATGCAGAAACAAAGTGGATTTTCGTTATATCTCCGAACCGCAGAGCAGTGGAACGGGTTTCTGAGATCGTCTTTTCTTAAAAAACCGAAAGAACATACTTCGTTACGAATTTATGTTGACAGTGATCTGTTCCTTACCTGGGGGGATACTATCGCAGAGCACTTACAAATATTAAAAAAAATTCCAGCAGAGACAGTGCTTGCTCTGCCTAAAATCATTCGCTTACGCGACAGTCGGTATCTGAAATTGTTGGAGAAAAGCATTCGTGACAATTTAGAAGCTGTTGACGGATTTTTGATAAGTTCGCTGGAACACGTTGGACTTCTGCAACAGTGGGATTTTTTACAGTCAAAAAAGAGGTACGGAGATCATGGTCTGTATCTTTGGAATTGCCGCAGTATAGAATTCTGGACGGATTATCTGGACGGATTCTGCCTACCGTTAGAACTGAATTATGCGGAGCAGAGGCAGCTCGTGAATGGGATTCTTCCTGCTGAGAAATTTTTGTACGGTCGGATTCCTATGATGGTGACGGCTAACTGTGTGACGAAGACTACCGATCATTGTCGCCGCGAGGAAGGTTTCGGAATCACAGAACTGACAGATCGTTACCATAAAGTGTTTCCGGTAATGCGAAACTGTACGCATTGCTATAATATTATCTATAACAGTGTTCCTTTCTCCCTGCATAAAACAGTTGCAAAATGGAAGGACAGTTTTTGTTGTCGTTTGGAATTTACAACAGAATCGGAAAATGAGACTTGGAATGTACTGGAGTATTTTTACGGAAGCAGAACGGATCTGCCTTATACGGAATATACCACCGGTCATGAAAAACGTGGCGTAGAATAGAGAAAGGGATCCCTAATTCATGCAGGAATATGTAATAGAATTATCTAAATATTTCATAGCCCTTTTTATGGTGCTCTATACCGGCAGCTGTTTTTATACTTTCCGCTACCCGGTGGGCGAATATTCCAAAGGAATCTTTATATTGCAGAATATTTTAATGTTTCTGGTACAGGTCCTTTGTTTTTTGGATCTGTCTCTTACCGGCGGAGATCTTCAGTATTTATTTTTCTTTGCATTTATACTGATTTTTCTGTTCGCAACGATTACTATGGTTTCTCTGATCTACGAGAATATCAATAGGCTTTTGCTCAATAACATGTGCATGCTTTTGGGCATCGGCTTATGTATGGTATCCAGACTTTCTTTTGATAAAGCGATCCGACAGTATGTGATTGTTCTGGTATCACTGATCATGTCGCTTTTTATACCTTTTTTGCTTGGCAGAATTCACTTTTTCAAAAAAATCACCTGGTTATACGCAACACTGGGAATTGGTCTGCTCAGTACGGTATTGATTCTCGGAGAGGTAACCCATGGGTCCAAAATATCTTTTACCATGGGAGGAATTACATTTCAGCCTTCGGAATTTGTGAAGATCCTGTTCCTTTTCTTCCTGGCGGGTGCATTATGGGAAAATGTGTCCTTTCAGCGGGTGTTACTGACTGCTGTGATTGCAGGAGCTCATGTAGTTGTCCTGGTCGTATCCAAGGATCTGGGAAGTGCGCTGATCTTTTTCATTGGTTTTGTATTCGTTGTTTTTGCCGCAACGAAAAATTATCTCTATCTGGCGGCCGGAATGATCGGCGGAGGCGCAGCCTCTTATCTGGCCTATCTGTTGTTTGATCATGTACGGGTCAGAGTTCTGGCATGGCAGGATCCTTGGAAATACATCGACAGTAAAGGATATCAGATCACACAGTCGCTGTTTGCCATCGGAAGCGGAAGCTGGTTCGGCATGGGATTATTAAAAGGTAATCCTACCGCGATTCCGTATGTGGAAGCGGATTTCATTTTTTCATCCATTTGTGAGGAACTGGGAGTTATCTTTGGAATGTGCCTGATTCTGATCTGTATCAGCAGTTTTTTGGAAATGATGCGGATTTCGGTACAAATTCACGACCGCTTTTATCAGCTGATCGTATATGGCATCGGTATTATGTATATTTTTCAGATTTTTCTGACGGTTGGCGGAGGAACCAAGTTTATCCCTCTGACAGGTGTAACATTGCCGTTTATCAGTTACGGCGGAAGTTCCGTTATGACTACGATGATCATGTTTTTCATTATACAGGGAATTTACATCCGGCTTCAAAAGGAAGGTGAGCGCAGAAGTGGCAGAAAATAAAAAAACGCAAAATCACAAACGTATGGGAAACCAGCGGGAGATCTGGATCTCTGCAGGTGCAGTCGGTGTGCTGTTTCTGTGTCTGTTTCTCTATCTGGGACATTTTGTGGCCACGAGTGAACAGGACATGATCAACAACAGCTATAATTCAAGACAGCAGATACTGTTGTCGAGAAATTATCGGGGATCCATCTATTCCAGAGATGGAGAGGTACTTGCGGAGACAATCTTGAATGATGAGGAAGAAGAGAGCCGTAACTACCCTTACAAAAATCTGTTTTCTCACATTGTTGGCTATTCCACACAGGGCAGAATGGGTGTAGAAGCGCTGGCCAATTATTATTTGATCAATACAAATACTTCCTTGAGTAACAAGGTGAAAAACGATACTGCCGGAAAAAAGAATCCCGGGGATAATGTTTACACTACACTGGATGTTAAAATTCAACAGGTGGCAAATGATCAGCTGGATATCTATCGCGGTGCCATTATTGTAACCGAAGTGCCTACCGGGAAGATTCTTGCCATGGTATCCCATCCGGATTTTGATCCCAATTCCATCGGAGAAATATGGGAGGATCTGGTAGATAACGATTCCAGTACCGTACTGGTCAACCGGGCTACACAGGGATTGTATCCTCCGGGTTCTACCTTTAAAATTGTGACGGCATTGGAATATATTCGGGAAAATCCGAATACCTACCAAAATTATTCTTATACCTGCAACGGAGCTTTTCGCCTGGGCAATAGCAAGATCAGCTGTTATCACGGCTCCAGTCATGGGACGGTGGATTTTACCAGATCTTTTGCAAAATCCTGTAATTCGTCCTTTGCTAATATCGGAATGAGCCTGGACCGGACTGCTTTTCAGGAGACATTAAATGATCTTCTGTTTAACAAAGAGCTGCCATTGACACTGAATTATGCCAGAAGTTCAGCGCTGGTATCCGATGATACTCCTCCGGCGGAAATGATGCAGACCTCCATCGGTCAGGGTAAGACACAGATTACTCCTATGCATCTGAACATGATCACCTGTGCCATAGCCAACAACGGAGTCCTCATGAAACCGTACGCGATCGATCACGTGGAGAATGATGAAGGAACTGTCATTAAAAGTTTCAAACCCAGCGAATACGGCAGTCTGATGTCAGAAGAAGAGTCTGCGATCCTCAGACAACTGATGACTGATGTGGTCCAGGAGGGTACCGCTTCCAAGTTAAAAGGACTTGAATATACCGCAGCCGGAAAAACAGGTTCCGCGGAATATAATAATATTAAAGGTGACAGTCATGCATGGTTTACCGGATTTGCTCCTGCAGAAGATCCGGAAGTGTGTGTAACCATTATTGTGGAAGGTGCCGGCAGCGGCGGAGATTACGCCGTGCCCATTGCAAGACGTATTTTTGACGCGTACTTCAGCGAAAAACAGTAATCGGAGGTTAAGGAACATGATTGAGGCTATCAGCTGCGGCGGAGTCGTAATATTTCGCGGAAAGATTTTACTGCTCTATAAGAATATCAAAAACAAATACGAAGGCTGGGTTCTTCCGAAAGGAACGGTGGAACCCGGTGAGACCCATGAAGAGACCGCATTGAGAGAAGTATTGGAAGAGAGCGGTTCCCGGGCATTTATCGTGGACTACGTCGGTAGAAGTGAATATTCATTTACCGTACCGGAGGATGTGGTAGCAAAAGAGGTTCACTGGTATCTTATGAGTACCGACAGTTATTACAGTAAACCGCAGAGAGAAGAATATTTTGCGGATTCCGGTTTTTATAAATATCATGAAGCATATCATTTACTGAAGTTTGCCAACGAAAAACAGATTTTGGAAAAAGCTTATGCGGAATACCAGGAAAGAAAAAGGAATAATCAATGGATGAATTGATTATTCCCGCTTCTTATTTTTATTTATTATATTTATACGTTTTTAACGATTTCCAGATCGGTTCTCTGCAAAAGATCCACAAATTCATTTTTTTCATTTTTCAGAATCGGGCGGGAGAACTTATTGGGATGAATGATCAGGACTTCCCAGACACTTCCGTCATTCAACTGCACATTGGTACCGATTTGTGCGTCTGCGATCCGTTTCATGATCGGCATTAACAATTCCACATCATACTTGTCCAGACTCTTTTCGAAATTCCCCAAAATCTGTAACGGTGTAAGTGCGTTGCGGTAAGTTCTCGGCGATGCCATTGCAATATAAGCGTCAATGATCGCCATATATCTGGCATAGACATCAATTTTCTGCCCCGACATATGATAAGGATAACCGCTGCCATCCAGACGTTCGTGATGCATGATCACTGCATTTTTAACATGTTCGTTTAAATCCTGGTTACGTACGGAAGTATAGCCTACCACCGGATGCGTTTTGATGATCTTGAATTCTTCCTCTGTGAGTTTTCCCGGCTTCCACAACAATTCATAAGGAAGCTGCAGCTTTCCGATATCATAATAGAATCCGCAAAGAATCAAAGTGTTTTTTTCTTCTTCTGACATAGAGAGCCAGTCGGCGAACGTACCTGCCAGCAGTGCAGCATTCAGGCCCTGCGTATACGTCAGTTCATCCTCACTTGGCATAAGGTTATACAGATAATCCAGCAATACGGATCCGGAAGTAATATAATAGTATAATTCTTGATATATGGTAAGTAGAAAAATATCCGCCGGCTTTCTTCCCATGACCAATAATTGTTTCATGGCCAGTTTATACTCAGCCAGAAAAATCGGATAAGCACGTTCAAATGCCTTAAAATTGGAATCAAAGCGAATTTTCTCATAATGGGTCGTGGCGAAATCAATATCCTCCATAATCGTAACGCATACCAGATTGTATCGCTTTAATTTTTCTATGATCTGCGGAGTTACTGTGGTACCGGCAGGATAAATGACATGATTCTGATCCTGAATGTCTTCTCCAAGAACCATATCCGGCTGAAGCTCCATCTTCGTTATAACTTTCAATGGTTTTTCCTCCTCATTAGTACTGATTACAGTATAAAATATCATCCGGAAAAGTCAAGCGACAAAAATTGTAATATAGAAGAATCTATGCTATAATAAGCTCATCTTGGCAGTAATAACCTATGCTGCAGGGCAGGTTAACAAAAAGGAATTTATTTATGGCAGGAAAGCTTACGTTTGCTCCCAATCTCTATCTGGGAGAAAGCATTGCATCTGAAAAACTGGATAAACTAAAAAAGAGACTGGAAAAAAAACCTCTTTTGGCAAATGTCTATCTCATTACTCCGGCGAAGAACCCGGCCGATCAGCTAGATATTTTTGATGCCAGGCAACTCATACAGCCTCATTACAAAAAAGAAGAATTTCTGATTCTTGGTATTGCATCGGGATATGAGGAGGCATTGCAGCTGATCGAACAGATCACAGGAGAATGTCTGGACGCCAGAGGCGACTGTAATCTTCGGGAGTATTTACTATGTTAACGATTCTTTTTAAAATATTGGGCATTTTAGGAATTCTGTTGCTGGTACTTCTGGGGATTGCACTTACGGTAATACTTTTGGTATTGTTTTTCCCTCTTTGTTATAAGGCATCCGGACAGAAGAGTGCCGATGAAATGCGTTTTTCCGTAAAAGTCCGATGGTTATTCGGTCTGGTGCGAATCTTTTACAATTATCCGCAGCCGGGAAAGCTTCTGGCAAAGATCCTTTTTTTTACCGTATATGATTCCTCGGACGAGAGAAAAGAGAAAAAGCACGTTTCCACCGGGAAGTCCTCAAAAAAAGCAGTGGTTCCTCCCACAACGGAAATACCACAGGAAGCTGTGCCTCCCGCTTCCGATCCGCAGCCATCTGTGAAAGAACCGATTCCGGAGCAAAAAAGCACGAAAGAAAGAGGCTTTTTTAATAAAATCCGGTACACAGTCGGTAAAATATGTGATAAAATCAAACATATTCTGAATAACATTACTTTTTATAAAGATTTATGGAATGACCCGGAGACCAGAGGATTACTACGGCATGCCGGAAACCGTATCGGTCATATTCTGAAATCATTACGTCCGCGAAAACTGGAACTTACGGCCCGCATCGGCACCGGATCACCGGATACCACAGGCTACCTGTACGGAATCTACGGTATGATACTTCCTCAATTGGGAAAAGACATCTGTATCACTCCGGATTTTGAACAGGCAATTTTAGAGGGTAATTTTAAAACATCCGGCCATTTTACCTTAGCGTGTGTATTGTTCCATACCATTTGCCTGCTTATGGATAAGCGGCTTAAGCTATTGCAGCATAAAATCAGACAATTTCAAAATAAAGAAAAAGAATAACAGATTAAAAACAGGAGGTTTAATATGGCAGAAAAAGATAATCAGTTTCAGGGGGTTGTGGAATCTCTTTTAAAAGGAATGGATACCGTGCTCTCCACAAAGACGGTAGTAGGCGAAGCTACCAAGATCGGAGATACCATTATATTACCGTTAGTAGATGTTACTTTCGGTGTCGGAGCCGGTGCGGGGAATAATTCCGAGAAAAGATCCGCATCCGGAGCCGGTGGTCTGGGCGGTAAAATGACTCCCAGTGCCGTACTGGTGATCAAAAACGGTTCCACCAAGCTGGTCAATATCAAAAATCAGGATACTGTTACCAAGATTCTGGATATGATTCCCGATATTGTAGATAAATTTACCCAGCCGAAAGAAAAAGAAGGAATGTCGGATGCCGAAGTTGTCGATATTGCATTCCCCGAAGACGGAGAAAAGCCTTCCGTAGATTAAGTAATAATTTTTATACTCTGCATATAATAAGATGAGAATATGAATAGCGGGTCTTTTATGAAAAAAATCATTGGCCTGATTCTATTTTTTGTAGCTATCGGCATGTTGTTGATGATGGTGATCCACAATCGGCTCATCGGATTGATCATATTGGCACTTCTGTTGTTTGCAGGGTATTATCTTTTCAGCAGTTGTGAGTAAGAGGGTTGAGCATGATTGATTGGGAAGAAATCATCAGGACAGAAAGTACAGAGGAACTGAAAGAAGCCAAGCTCTGGCTGTTTCAGGAGAATATGCGTTTGCAGCAGGAGCGTACCGAATTAGAACAGGCAAAGGACAAATTCCTCGAGGAACGTGTAACACTCCGGGATGAACTGGATGCTTTGAACCGTCGTACGGTTATGGAACGAAAACGTCTGAAAGAAGAAAGTCTGTTTTTTGAGAAAAAAATGGCAATTCTGCAGGACGGCTTCCGCCAGTTGGAAGAGGATCGGAAAAAGCTGGAAAAAGAGAGACGACTTCTCCGGGAAGAAGAGGTCAGTCCAAAAGCTTCTGACGAAGACGGCACCGAGAATACCCTTACCGTAGTACAGCTTTTATTTCGCGGTGTCAATAATTCATTGGCTTTACGGAAGAGATATCGGGATCTGATCAAAATCTTTCACCCGGACAACCTTTTCGGTGACGGAGAGCTGGCTGGACAAATCAACAAAGAGTATTTAAAAAGAAAACAGGAAGAGCGGTTTTGGTAAAAAAATAAGCCAGAAATGAAATTTATCATTTCTGGCTTTCTAAAATCCAATATTATCGTAGAAGATTAAGCTCTTTCAACTTTACCAGATTTTAAGCAGCTGGTGCAGACATGCATTCTTCTAGCTCCGCCGTTAACCTTGCACTTAACGCTCTTAACATTAGAGTTCCAAATTGCGTTGCTTCTTCTATGAGAATGGCTTACGTTGTTACCGAAATGAACGCCCTTACCGCAAATATCACATTTAGCCATCTTGACACCTCCTCGATCTAACGCGCATCTTACGCTTACTTTTAATCAAAATTTTTAATAAAATATATGTGAAAGCTCACAACATTGATATATTAACAGAAAAACAAAATAAAAGCAAGCAAAAAATATTTATTTTTTTTATTTTTATGTTTCTTTTTCATGACAAAGCTGTTAAAATACATTTATATATGTCTGAGTCCGGGAAAATCCGGCCGGAGATATCGGAAGAAACAATTGATCCGAATATAAAGGAGGTTCTGTATGAAAGGTTCTTCTATGAATACCCATATGGGAAATATTGTCATTGATAATGAAGTCATTGCACAGTATGTCGGCAGTGTGGCGGTAGAGTGCTTTGGTATCGTAGGTATGGCCGGAGTCAGCATGAAAGATGGCCTGGTAAAGCTGCTGAAAAAGGACAGCATCACCAGAGGTATCAACGTGTCCCTGGACAACAATAAACTGGTTCTGGACTTCCATGTGATCGTAGCTTACGGCGTCAGCATCCTGGCTGTCACCGACAATCTGATCAGCAACGTAAAGTATAAGGTGGAAGAGTTTACCGGTATTGAGATCAAAAAGATCAACATCTATGTTGAAGGTGTAAGAGTGATTGATTAAGGAGGAAGTAATTGTGGCTTTACAACAAATCGACGCTAAGATGCTTTCCAAGATGTTCTTAGCCGGCGCCAAGAATTTAGAGAACAAGAAAGAATGGATCAACGAGTTAAATGTATTTCCCGTACCCGACGGAGATACCGGTACCAATATGACTATGACGATCATGTCTGCGGCAAGAGAAGTTTCCGCACTGGGAGACGATGCCGATATGGCTGCTTTATGTAAGGCAATCTCCAGCGGTTCCCTTCGCGGGGCGAGAGGTAATTCCGGTGTTATTTTATCTCAGTTGTTCCGTGGATTTACCAAAAGTATTAAGGAAGAGCAGGTTCTGGATATTCCTGTTCTGACCCGTGCATTCGAAAAAGCGGTAGAAACTGCATACAAGGCTGTTATGAAGCCAAAAGAGGGCACGATTCTGACCGTAGCAAAAGGTGCTTCCGATAAGGCAAAGGAACTTTGTGAGGACGGTGCGGATGATCTGGAGCAGTTTTTAGGTACTGTCATCGAACACGCCCGTTATGTGCTCAGCCAGACTCCTGAAATGTTGCCGGTATTAAAGCAGGCCGGCGTTGTGGATTCCGGTGGACAGGGTCTGGTAGAAGTATTAAGCGGTGCTTATGATGCCTTTTTAGGTAAAGAGATCGATCTGACCGTAGCTCCTGCGGCTGCTACGAAAGCAGAAGATACCAAGAGTTCTCTGGAAGTACAGGCAGAAGCAGAGATCAAGTTCGGCTATTGCACTGAATTCATTATTCTGTTGAACAAGCCTTTCAATGTAAAAGCAGAGATGGATTTCAAGGCATTCTTAGAGTCCATAGGTGATTCTATTGTATGTGTTGCGGATGACGATGTTGTCAAGGTACATGTACATACCAACGATCCCGGTCTGGCAATCCAGAAGGCATTGAAGTATGGTGCATTATCCAATATGAAGATCGACAACATGCGTTTGGAACATCAGGAAAAACTGTTCAAACTCTCCGAGAAAGAAGCGGCACAGAAAAAAGCAGAGGAAGAAAAGGCTGCACAGCCTGCCAAGGAGGTAGGCTTCCTGGCAGTCTCCGTAGGTGATGGCTTGAGCGAACTGTTCAAAAGCCTCGGCGTAGATTATATTATCGAAGGCGGACAGACCATGAACCCCAGTACGGCTGATATTTTAGATGCAGTGGACAAGGTAAATGCAAAGACCATTTTTGTCCTTCCGAATAATAAAAACATCATTCTGGCAGCAAACCAGGCAGCGGAACTGATGACCGATAAGGAGCTTTTAGTCATTCCCACCAAGACCATTCCTCAGGGTATCACTGCTGTGATCAACTTTGTTCCGGAGTTGTCTGTGGAAGAGAACGAAGAGACCATGCTTCGCGAGATCAAAAATGTCAAGACCGGTCAGGTGACCTATGCGGTACGTGATACGGTGATCGATGACAAAGAGATCAAGAAAGACGACTTCATGGGCATCGGTGACCAGGGCATCGTAGCTGTCGGTACCGACATGGTAAAAGTAACCCGTGATATGATCGCTGAACTTGTGGATGAAGATTCCGAACTGATCAGCATATACTACGGCTGTGACGTGGCAGAGGAGGCTGCGGAAGCGCTGCGTACCGATCTGGAGGAGGCTTATCCCGCCTGCGATATTGAATTACAGTATGGTGGACAACCTATTTATTACTATACTGTTTCTGTAGAATAAATTGAGAGTTACGAGCCATGCAAAAATAGAACGGAATACCTCGGTGGGAGCTTGCTCACACAAGAGGTTA
>ERZ780226.70-NODE-70-length-96149-cov-9.997731_pt1 | contig 96149 bp, 97 predicted proteins | sample MGYA00511165_ERZ780226 | MGnify/ENA primary metagenome ERZ780226 (study PRJEB29588, sample SAMEA2152373) | human gut metagenome | biome: human gut; feature: human-associated habitat; material: faeces | place: Denmark | collected 2008/2010 ...
TAAGAAAGGAGAATCTACCGTGTGTGATTTAATTAATTCTTATTATACCAAAGGAGTAACCGAAGGACATAACACCGGGCTTATCGAAGGCCGGAATCAAGGCATCCAGGCCCTGATCCTCGTCTGCAAGGACTTTGGCTGTAACTTTGAAAACACGCTCACCCGTATCAAAGACAGCTTTTCTTTATCCGATGACGAAGCTCTGGAAGATATGAAGCTATACTGGTAAATCCTTCGCAGCCATGAACCTTTCGTAGACCTCCTGCCAGCACTCCTCCGGAATCATGGGCCATTGGCACCTGCCATACTTCCGGGTACACAATTCCATGGCCTGTGCAAGGAGGCTTCCATGTGAGGAATCAGCTCCCCAAAGCATCCATTCCGTAATTCTGGTCCAGTCAAGGTCAATATAGAAATAAGAAACATATGAGATTGTACTGTAATGCAGGAAGGACACCTGCAGAAGCTGCCAGGTCAATGAAATCAAAGAAATTATTATATGGAACGTGCAGCAGGGCTTCTTTTACAGCCGGATCATAAAATCACCGATATTGCCAGGCGTCTTGGCTACACAGATAATCATTATTTCAGCAAAGCCTTCAAGAACTACTATCACATTTCACCCACCCAGTATCGCAGCTCACACGCGAAAACACCCTCATGACTTTCATGAGGGTGTCTGGCATTAAACATCTTATCTTTTTGTCTTATCTTTTTGTCTTATCTTTTTGTCTTATCTCTATTCCTGCGAATCTCTCCGTTCTGCAAGTCTTTCTGTTCCGCAAATCCTACTTTTCCAGATCCAGTGTCTCCAGCAGCTTGCGGATATCCTCAACGCTGAGCCATTCGGTGTTGTTACCGGAGCTGTAGGAAAAGCCGTCTTCTACCTTGCGGCCGCTTTCGTTGATCTTCTGCTTATCATTCCATACCACCTGCGGATATACGATGAAATGCTTGTCATATTCATAGGTAGTAGCAGAATCCTCCGTGGTTACCATGATTTCATGCAGCTTCTCGCCGGGACGGATACCAACCTCCGGCATCTTACATCCGGGAAGCATTGCTTCTGCAAGATCCGTAATCTTAAAGGAAGGGATCTTACTGATGAAGGTTTCCCCACCGGTTGCTTCCTCAAGAGCCTTGATCACAAGCTCTACGCCCTCCGTCAGACTGATCCAGAAACGGGTCATGCGGTAATCGGTAATCGGCAGCTCGTTACCGCCATTTTTAATGATGTTATGGAAAAACGGAATAATGGAGCCACGGCTTCCTGCCACATTTCCATAACGCACGATGGAAAAATTAATGTCCTTGGAACCGGCATACGCATTCGCTGCAATAAACAGCTTATCCGAAACCAGCTTCGTGCCACCATAAAGGTTCACCGGGTTCACCGCCTTATCAGTAGATAAAGCAACCACCTTCTTCACATCGGAATCCAGTGCACAGTCAATGACATTCTGGGCACCATGGATATTCGTCTTAATTGCCTCGTTCGGATTGTATTCACATGCCGGAACCTGCTTTAAGGCTGCAGCATGAATGACATAATCCACACCCTCAAAGGCACGCATCATGCGTTCCTTATCACGCACATCTCCGATAAAGAAACGAAGCCTGTCCGCATATTCCTTAAATTCATTTGCCATGATAAACTGCTTAAATTCATCTCTGGAATAAATAATAATCTTCTTCGGATGATAATGAGTCAGCACATATTTCGTAAAACATTTACCAAAAGATCCTGTTCCTCCGGTAATCAGTATGGTCTTGTCATCCAATAACATAATTTAAATCTCCTTACTATTCGCTGTACATACGCTTATATCTTATCACATATCTGTGATAACTTCAAACACTAACTGGCAGACCCCAGACCCCTTAACATAATCCTTATTTAACTGAACAGATTTCATAGATCGTCCACATATTCTTCCGGGCGACTTCTTCATATGAAATCTCCCCAGAAGCATCGGAGCCATCCGGGAATTCTGTCCCGAGAAGCCGTTGCAGCTCCTCCCCCTGATTTTCACAATCTGCCATATAAATAATGTATTTCTGAGACTCTGCGGCATTTCCATTCAGGAAGTTCTCACTGGTAAGAATCTCTCCCTCTCCCGAAATGGAGGCAAGGTAAATATTCTCATACTCACTCAGTTCGTCCAACAGCCACCAGATATGCGTTTCGGAAGCTTCATTATACAGAACAATCACCGGCGTTGTTTCATTCCGGTGGACAAATTCCTGCACCCCTGCTTCCTCCGGATAAAGAAAAAATACTTTATTACCGGTCAGATTCAGTGCCGCCATCAAAAGCACTACAAGCACTGCCGCTTTTCCTGTGATTTTCTGCTTCTTACCCGGTGCACTCTGTTTCCTGATCTCTTCCTTGGGCAGATTGGGGGATGCCATCAATGCGATCCGTTCAGCAGCCTGTGCATTTCCCTGTTCCATTTCTTTCTGCACCATATACAGGCTATATACCAGCAGGAGAACCAGGACTCCGTAGATCGGAAGTTCATAGCGGTTTGAAGTTTCTCCAAGCAGCAGTGCCGTCTTCGCAACCGTGAAAAAGTATCCTGCTGCTGTAAACAGCAGAAGTCCGACCGGCGGTGTCAGTATCCTCTCCCGCTTCTGTTCTCTGCCTGACCTTTTCGCCCTTTTCTGTAAAAACCGGTTGGTCACGGCAATCAGACAGATCAAAAGGAGCCAGATTGCCAGAAAACCGCCCATCATATATTTATCAAACAGTCCGGCAAAAAACTGTATTCGTTCCAGGGTATTGGAAGCATTGGCAAACTCACCGACCGCCTCCGTTCCACGGTATCCCTTGAAAATATGGGAAAGTGCCGAAGGATAATAAACAAGCGCTGCGCCAAGGGCTGCTGCGCACGTTCCCACATAAGCCACAAGGCTCTTCCATTTCTTTTCCTTCAAAAGATACAGGCAGAATCCGACTCCCAGGAAGAAATGAAAAATAATATAATAATACTGTGTCAGGAATCCGAGAAACACCGTAACAGCAAGCAGCAGATAAAACTTCCAGTTCTCCCTTTTCCGGACAAGGGCACGCAGATGCAGGCACAGGCATAACAGTACAAACACGGTCAGCCACTGGTACATCCGGATAAACATCACGCCCGAAATCACCGCAGCACCAAAGCCCCACATCGCACAGACAGTTCCGGCAAGGGCATATCCCCTTTTCCGGTAAGCCTGCTTCTGACTGTCTGAAAGCTCCGGCTGCCTGCTCATGGGATATACCGCTGTAAGATAAGCGGCATAGGCAAGCAGGATAAAGGAAATCACAAACCCTGCAAGATTTACACTGATTCCCTGCCATTTGCTGAAAATCCCGGGTGTCAGGGAGCACACCGTATGAAGCAGATAATAATAAAGCGGAGGATGCACGTCCCACGACTGCATCTGCTTCACCACCCCGTACCGGAACTGCTCTCCCGGCAGCACCACAAGTTCATTTCGAAAGCTTTCACCGGTTGTCCATTCCCTGTCATTTACGAAAAGCCCCGCTGTCTTATTGGAGGAATAGTAGGAATACAGTTCATCCTCATGGAATCCGGCCTTGCGGCTTCCATAATAAAACAGCACAATGATCTGCAGACACAGAAGCAGTACCATTCCTATGAAAAAAATCTTTTTATTCTTTTTCTCCACGCAAGTTCTCCTCTTGAATCTTGTTTTTCCGTAATGCCCAATGCACCTTGCGTACCAGCTTTGGTGCCGTTCCGAGCAAAAGAAGATAGGTTTTATTCTTCTTTGTCAGGTAGGGATTCTTCCGGATCTCCTTTTTGTGCTTACGAAGATATTGCTTCACCTGCTGATAAAACTCATTGTCGGAATTCATCATCGTAACAGGAATATGCAGCATATAATCCAGCCGTTGAAACAACCCGAACCGCATTGCTTCCTGTGCAAGAAGCGGGTACTGCTCCTCCACAATCCTCGAAACCCGGTCTGCATTCCTTACAATATCCGTAAATACGGGAGGAAAATAATTTTCATCATGCGTTCTGGAATTGCTTCCATAGCGATAAAATACGTGATAATCCTGCTGCGGCAGTACGGCAATCCCGGGTACCTCCGGCAGCATCTGCACCAGCAGATAAAAGTCCTCGTTCAGCTCTCCTTCCGGAAACCTCCGGTTTTCAAACAGGGACCGGTGCGTCAGTCTTGTACAAAAGGAGCAGTCGCCACGATGAAGCAGCAGCTCCCTCATAATAAACTGACTATCCCGGATCTCCGCTTCCTCCGGTGGCTCACAGACATCCGGAAGCCGGTTCCCCCGCTCATCAATCTCATCCCGTGAGCATTGTACCATCAGCAGATTCTCCTCTTGCGCTGCCGCTAAAAGCCGCTCATACATCTCCGGCTCAATATAATCATCACTGTCCACGAAGCCCAGATACTCACCCTTTGCCTGTGCGATCCCTAAGTTTCTCGCAGAAGAAGATCCTCCGTTTTCCTTATGAAAAACACGGATCCTCTTATCCTCAAGTGCCAGCTTTTCTGCCAGTGCACCGGTGCGGTCTGTCGATCCGTCATCCACCAGAATAATATCCAGATAAGGATAGGTCTGCTTCCGTATGGAGTCCACGCATCTTGGCAGATATTCAAATATATTGTAAACCGGCACAATCACGCTGATTATTATCGGTTGATCCATCTCAAAATCCTTTCTAATTCGTAACTGTTCAGTACCTTCACAGTTACGATGCAAAATCCATTCCAAATCGGCCTCATACAGCTTTTCAGCAATTACGTTACGCTCTGCTTAATGGCCCTTCTTTCGCAGGAACCAGTTTACCGCTTTTCTGCACTTCCTTAATCACACGCAGCAGCTCTAAGGCTGCACGCTCCGCATTCCAACAGGTCGTAATGGTTTCATTCGCCGCCCTTGCCATACGCAGTCGCAGTTCAGGATTCTTCACAAGCTCTGTTACTTCCTGCAGCAGCTCCTTGTAATCCTTCTTAAAAATAAATCCATTCTCACCATTTTTAATTAAGTAAGGCACAGCCCCCGCCTGTTCACAGGCCACAACTGCACAGCCACTGTTCATTGCTTCATTCACCACGGCTCCCCAGCCCTCCAGATGGTTACTTGGGAACACCATAATGTGACTCTGTTCCATCCGGTCACGCACGGCTGCCGGAGACTGGAAGCCATAAAAAATAACCTCCTTCTCAACCTGCAGGTCCTTTGCCATCTGCCGCAGCTCCTCCTCCATCTGACCGCTTCCAGCCATATGGATGAGGACCTGTGGAAACGCTGCTTCTGTATCCTCCTTACTCTGACCCTCTTCCCACAGCTTCTTAAGATCTGCTGCCAGACGGATCATGTATTCCGGATGCTTTAAAGGAATAAACCGTCCTGCAAAAATAATGTCGATCCCGTCTTTTCTCTTTTTCTCCCAGAGGGTATCCCCTTCATAGGTACGAAGCTCCGGAAAATATCCGAATTTCAGCTTTTTCCCCGGATAGGCATGGATCAGCCTGAAGTCCGATGCCACATAAGCCCCGGCACATAGCAGATAGGCCGGGGCGTTCCGGTATCGGATATGCTCTTTGTATTTATGATATAGCCCTTTTGGTGAAATGGCTTTCCACTGTCCCTCACGGTAAATCCGCTCGGTGACACGGAAGGTCAGCTTCCCGGCATTCAGTCTTTGCTCAATCAGATCCTCTCTGCCGCTCCATCCGGCAAGCACACAGTCGCTTTCCATGATTTTACGGATACAGAAATCCTCTTCCTCATAAAGGCAGTGCACATAAGGAAGCTTCTCCTCTCCTGACGACCAGCCCATGTTACGGCGTTCCTCTTCCATCGGCTCCGTCTGGATAAAGCAATAGTCCTCCCCTGACTGCGCATACATCGCATTGGAAAAGGGAATCTGATGGTGATTGATATAATTTGAAACAAACGTTATGGTCATTGCAAAATCTCCCGGTATATTTCCAGTAACCGCTCATAATTCTTATTGCCATCATGGATATGGGAAGCCCGGATCCGTTCATGCGCCGACAATTCCTTTGCCAACACCTGATCCGACCAGATCCGGTCAATGGAATCGGCCAGATCCTCAACGTCCTCATTATGAAACAGAAGTCCTGTCACACCATCCTCTACCATGCTTGGTATTCCTCCTGTCCGCGACGCCACCACCGGCACACCCAAAAGCATGGCTTCCCCAATGGTATTGGGGGAATTTTCCATTACCGACGGACACACAAAAACACTCGAACGCAGAAACTGTGCCTTCATCTCTTCGGCAGACAGCCTGCCAAGCACAATGACCCGATCCTGCAGCTCATATAACCGGATCAGCACAAGCAGGTATTTTCCATATGCGGAGAGCCTGCATCTATCCTTCGCCGTTTCATGGGAAATAATGCTGTTTCCGGCAACATAAAGCTTCAGATCCGGATAATTTTCCTTCAGTCTCCCCATCGCCTCAAGCAGAAAATGCATTCCCTTAAGCGGATAATCACCCTGTCCCAAAAAAATGCTGTGGCATTCGGTCTGCTCCGGCTTCCATCTGCCCTCATAAAACTCCTGACGCATGGTTTCATTCATGGAATAATAATTGGCCCGCGGATTGATCTTTGCAGTCTCCGCGCGGTCAAACTCGGTTCTGCCTGTAATATGATCGGTAAGAAGAAGTGCCTGCCTCTCGTTCCCGGCACGCTGATAAAACTTATACTGCTGCTGACGCATGGAATCCCGCCTTACCACATCCCGGAAGGATGCCTGCTTAAACACATTCTCCGGAAGTCCTGCACGATACGTCTTTGCAATCTCTCCGCACAGGCCCTGAATACCGATCAGCGTCTTCTGTGGATTGTGAAAGGCACGTACTGCTGCCAGACAATGTGGAAACTCGGTTCCGAATATATGAATCATATCCGGTTTCACATCCTTCAGGATTCCCCGAATCCGTGCTTCCAGCACCGGATCATAGTTTTCAGGCTTTAATAAGTCTTCCTCAAAGGCATAGCACGGTCTCCTGAATCCCTTAATCTTTAAAAACCCGGCATTCCTTTCTCGCTTCCCTTTGCTTCTGCTCTCTGCATTTTCCTCTGCTTCTGCTGCATCACAGTCAAGAACACCCGTTACCGGAACCTTGTCAATGTCCTCCTTCCGCATCGGAAAGCAGACCGTAATTTCAAACGGAACCTCCCCCTTCAATGTCTTATCATAAATTCCAGATAACCATCCCTCCCGGTTTGAATAGGGCATCCCCAGTTCCCTTGCAATCGCCGGAAGCATGATGTTACAAATCCATAAGACCTTCTTCATCTGCCAGTTTCCCCCCCTTTTCTGATACTTCGTATCACTCATTGACCTGCTCTGTCCTTCCTGCCCGTTCCCTGTCACACTCATCTCCGGTAAAGTGCAGCTTTCAGCCGGTTATAAAGTGCTGCCGTCTTTTCATTCTTCGATATCCGGGTCCTAAGAGGCGCAAGCGTCAGGCATAGAATCAGCCGGTAGGTAAACCGCTGTCCGAAAGACATATATTTCTGTACTATATCCCTGTGTTCCTCTTTCGATACAGCAAGATTCTTCTTTGTTTCCGAGAATCCCCCGCCTTCATAATCCGCCACCGTAATCCCGGTATAAAACGGATTCGCCTTTGCTTCAAAAAAGCACCACAGAAACTGCTCATAGTCTGCCCGCACCCGGTATTCCAATTGGAACGGATGTCGTAAAAGCAGCTCCCGTTCATAAAAGCACGCCTGATGACATGGCACATTCCGGTAGCATCCAAACGCATTAAGCTTCGGATTCGAAGAAACAAGCTGCCCTGTCACACGCTCGTACACATTTCCATAGTAAATTGCAGAGCGCTCTGTGCCTGTCTGTTCCTGCCCGGCAATCCGGTCATGCATGTCTGCAAGCACCTGTTCGTCCATAAACCAGTCCCCGCAATTCAGGAAAAAGACAAAACGTCCCTTTGCTTCTTCTACTGCCTGGTTCATGGCATCATAGATTCCCCGGTCCGGCTTCGTTACAACATGTAACCCGAACTGCTCCGGATCCAGCTTCTGTAACGAGCCATCTGTTGATCCGCCATCCTTTAAAACAATTTCATAATCCCGGAATTCCTGCTTCTGAATACTCTGCAGGGTTTGCAGCAGCTTTTCACCGGGATTTAAACACACAACAATAATCGAAAAAAACGGTGTCATTTCACACCTCCTGAACCTATACTATCATTTTGGCATAGTGAGGCTATGTAACTGTTCAGCCATGCCATTCCTACGCACTATGTGACATCTGACAGAATCGGCACCATCTCATGGAACAGGAAGGTCTGGTAGGGCAGAATACGAAGCCCGTTCTCTCCGGCTTTCATCAGAATAAATACCGCAAAATACACAATTCCCGCCAGAATCACACCCACGCGGCACAGCTTCTTAAGCTTTTCATTCTCAATTCCATTCGCTAATGCAGGAAGAAAAAAGATGTGGGTAATTGTCAGATAATACCCGATTCTTGAAATAATCGGCAAAAACGAGCAGCAGACATACATCACCAGTGCGCCCAGATTACAGTAAAAGTAAAAGCGGTTCCTTATATTCTCCTTTACACATTTCTTATAGCAAAGAAGCGCAAGAACCAGCACGGCTGCACAGCGCAGAATATTAATCATGCTGGTACCGCCCTCTAAGTATTCCGTATCCTCATAGGTCGGATACAGGAATACGACAAGCTTTAAGTAAAAATCCTGCAGGAAGAAAAAGGTCGAGCAGAACAGGGCCGCAAGGACCAGCTGCCACTTTTTCCAGCAACGGGAAGCAAGGAAATACAACGGAATCACGACAAGCAGCGACTTATGCATCGTCGCCCCCAGCAGAATGAGCAGAATAAACTTCCCCCACTCCTTCCGGAGCACATAGGGAATGGCAAAGAGGGCAATCGCAAGTGCCAGATAGTACCGTACCGTGTTAAAGGTCTGGAAATAATATCCCAATGCCATAAACAGGAAAAAGCTGAACGGGAACGAATCTGCCTGTTGATAAATCGCCTTTAAAAACAGGTAAATGGTCGCAAATGCAAACACGGCAAAGACGAGCAGATAATTCTCAAATCCGCTGATTCCATACAGAATTTTTACCACCCAGTTAAAACCAAATTCCGTAGGAACCACCGCATCACACCGGATCAGATGCATAAATTCCACATATTTTGCGTAATCATTTCCCACATTCAGACGAAGTGCAGACACCAGAAATAAAAGCAGAAAGACAGATACCAGACAAAGCCTGTTCAGTACCTGTTGACGTGTATATAAAAATCCTTTGTTTTCATAATGATTATCGACCGGCAGCGAAAGTCCTACTGCCAGCACTGCTACCAAACTATATAAAATCATAAGCGTCCTCTCCGCCTATCGCAGCTTTCCTTCCCGGATCCCCTGTTTCATTAGTCCGTAAGCTGTCCGGAAGTTTATTGTGGTAAGCATTTCTTTCCGGTTGCTCCATAAAAAACGGATAGAAAACAGCTTCGCCATACATCCGTAAAGATCATGATATAATACCCCTCTGTCAAGGAAAAACTTCTCATGGTATCCTGAAAACCAGGTTGACTGCCGGTACACCTCTTTACCCAGTAATGCCGTATCTGCATAAATCCGCAGTCCCCTTTTCAGGCAGTCATGTAAAAACAGACTGTCCTCCCCGTTGCTGTATTTCGCGCCACCGCCATATAACAGGGAATAGGTTACATTTGCTTTTAAAATTGCATCCCGCCGGACAGCAATCGCATACGCAGGATATCTGCCATAATTATACCAGTGAACCCAATGCCCGGTTTCGTTATAATACGTTCTTCTCCGTTCGTCTACCTCAAAATTAAAGGTAATGACCTGTGCCTGTGGATGCTGCTCAAATGCCTGTAGTACTTTCTGTTCATAATCATCCTGATATATGAGATCTTCATCTGAAAACAGGAGAATATCTCCATCGGCACGCATCAGTGCCGTATTACGGCTCAGTCCCACGCCCCGTTCTGCCATCGACAGACACCGGATGATATGCTCCCTGTATTCATATTCCTGATAGCCAAACCGGTCACACTGATTCACAATCCATGCATCCGTCCGGACATTCATGCGTTCCGCCAGTGTCGTAACCTCTTCCTTCACGGCTGATACCAGTAATTGAAGCTTCATAACTTATCCTGCTTTCCATGTTTATCCGTGACGGCTCAAAAGCTATGCAAAATACCGGTTCAGGTACTCTTCATCAGCTTCCGTCACGATAATACCGTAGACGTTGCAGTCCTGATTCTTTAAGAAGCTCAGCATTCTCTCGGTCTTACGGCTTACATCATTTCCAAACGGGATCAGCAGAATCACACCGCCATTTTTACGAATGGCTGCACACTGCTCTTCTCCCATGTCACTTTCATTAAATACGGTAATCTTCCATTCCTTAGGCTCCGGAAGAATGTCTTCATCCTCCTCGTCCTCATCCTCCTTGCGGACATGCCATACCAGTTCGCCACCGATATCCTTATCACCGCCGAGGGTTCCGCCCTCTTCCCAGTTTAAGAGCTTATCCATATCAGCCTGACGCAGCTCTCCGTGATTATCCATATCCAGAAGCAGCATGTCCCTGGAATCTCCCATCACATACAGAAGATCGGCCTTCAATTCCCTGACAAAGGGCTGAAGTCCCTTCTGGTTCCGCGTCATAATGCCGAGTGCCTTATAGGGATATCTGCGCTCCACATCAGCCTGCACATATACCCCGTCATCTAACACATACATAAATCCAAAAACAAAGAAACTGACAAGACCAAACAGAACCGCTCCTGCAATCAGGGCTTTCGTGGTATCATCGCTCCAGTAAATACGCTTCGGCATATCGGACCGGATCGTCACGATCTTACGAAGCTCCTCACTCTGATCTGCATAATCCGCAAGCCCCTCTTCTACAGCCGCCTGAATCTCGCGCACCATCTTCTCACTGTCACCCTTTACGGTTATGGTAAGCAGACGGATATCAGACAGAATCTCTGCTGAGGCCGCATCCTTGACTTCTTCTTCCTCATACCCTGTAAGGTGGTTCATAATTGCAATCAGAATAGGATCGGTATCCAGCAGCTCATTCCAGGTGTAGCCATTATAATACTGATATACATCCCCGTTTTCATCCTGGTTAAAGGTGATGTACAGCTTGGAAACACTTTCATATTCCACCGGCATCTTCATGGTCCGGATCATCCGGTACGAGATCGCACCGATCATTCCTCCCACAAGGATCAGCAGTAAAATAATCCATATTTTTTTCTGAAAATACAGGGTGAAGCGTTTCAGATCCATTCCCCGGTTCTTATAATCTTCATTCATGTGCGTTCACTTTCCTTTATTTGCGGTCTTCCCCATTCTTCATGGCTGTTGTCTGATTGCTGTCAACCCCTTCGGTACTTTCCGGTTTAATCAGAATCTTCAGTGTTAACAGCATGAGCTTTAAGTCAAGCCATAAGGAATAATTCTCAATATAAGACAGATCCAGCTTCAGCTTGTCATACGGCGTTGTATTATATTTGCCATAGACCTGCGCATATCCGGCAAGTCCGGCTTTCACCTTCATACGGAATACGAATTCCGGCATCTGTTCCACATACTGTGCAATGATCTCCGGACGTTCGGGACGCGGTCCGATAAAGGACATGTCCCCAATCAGAATATTAAACAGCTGCGGAAGCTCGTCGATCCGCACCATACGGATAAACTTACCGATTGGCGTAATCCGGCTGTCATTTCTCGAAGCAAGTCTTGCCACGCCATCCTTTTCTGCATCCACCTTCATGCTGCGGAACTTCATGATCCTGAATTCCCTGCCGCCACAGGTACACCTGGTCTGCTTATACAGAATGGGACCCCCATCGTAACACTTGATACAGATGGCCGTAATGAGCATAATCGGTGACGTAAGAATCGTCAGTACCAGTGAAAGAACAAGGTCGATCATCCTTTTTGCCATGCGCTGCTCAACGGTAAGTGCATATTCTCTCGTCAGGAAAATCGGTGTATCAAACAGATGGAGCTGATCGGCTCCTGCAATCAGCACATCCGGAATCTTCGGCATCATATAAACACGAACAGACCGGCTGTAACAGTATTTCAACAGCTTATTCCGGTCTTCGGTGGAAATATCCCATAATACAACGGCGTGAAACCCGGAATCAATCTCTTCCTGGATCTTCCAGATCCCTTCCTTAATGTTCACACATTTCGTAATGCGGTACTTGTCCCTGCGGGACTCAAATTTCCGTAAAATATCTTCAATACTGCGGTGTCCATGTACAAGCAGCATTTCTCTCGGTGGAAATACCCTGCGGTAAACCCGGTTACAGAACGCCGTCCAGATTCCTGAAATCAGGAGCTGTAAAACCAGGGCCTGTGCAAAGTATACGACCGGCACAAGACGGTTGCTCATCAGAGAAATCTGAAAATAAGTAATCACATCCACAATACACAGGGACACCAGCTGGGAAAGAAATACATCTCCCGGCTTCAGGTAACCGATTTTCAGTCCGCCATACGTGCTTGTAAAGAAAAACAGCAGTACAAAATAAATGGCAATAATCAATAAATGTCCCTTGAAGAAGAATTTCAGCCCCAGATTAAAACGGTTTACTATCGGGTAATAATTCCGGAACCAGATATAAGCATAAACTGCTGTTTCAAGCAGAAGGCCGGCAAGGCTCAGCCACAATACACATACCCGCTTCAGAGATTCCAAACGTCTCACGTTGCACCTCACAATTTTATAATGGTGGAATAACTATTCATAAAGCAATTTACACAGCTCTGAAAGTTACAGGTCTTCCTTAATCAGATAAATCGGCCTGCGTTTTACCTCCAGATAGGTCTTGGCAAGATACTGTCCAAGAATGCCCATACAGAAGAACTGCACGCCACTGATCAGCAGGATAATACATACAAGGGAGGGCCAGCCTGAGGTCTTATCCCCAAAAATCATGGCTCTTGCCCAGATGAAAATTAGAAAAACAAATGCCAGGATACAGAACAGAACCCCCATCAGTGCGGCAAGGGCCAGCGGGGCAGTTGAAAACGACGTAATTCCTTCAATGGAATACACAAACAGCTTCCAGAAGGACCACTTGGTTTCCCCCTTCTTACGTTCGATATTCTCGTATTCCAGCCACTTGGTCTCATAACCGACCCAGCCATAAATTCCCTTCGTAAAACGATTATATTCGGGCATGGAAAGAATGGCGTCCACTACCTGTCTGGTCATTAAACGGTAGTCTCTGGCACCATCCACAATTTCCGTCTTTGATATTTTGTGCATCAGTCTATAAAAGCATCTGGCAAAAAATGACCGGATCTTCGGCTCGCCCTTTCTGGTAACTCTTCTCGTTGCAACCGAATCATATCCCTGATCGATATAAGAAAACATCTCAGGAAGAAGCGATGGAGGATCCTGAAGATCGGCATCAAGGAACACGGCATAATCACCACGGCACTTTTCAAGACCTGCATAAATTGCTGCTTCCTTTCCAAAATTGCGTGAAAACGACAGAAGATGCACCCGGCTGTCTGCTTCAATCAGCTTCTTCACCTCGGCAACAGTATGGTCTCTCGAACCGTCATCCACGTAAATCAGTTCAAAATCGAGATCCTTTTCCCTAAAAAAGGACTGGTTTTTTATAAACTCGTCGTAAAAGTCCCGCACATTTTCTTCTTCATTGTAGCATGGGACAATTGCACTCAATAATTTCATGGTCTATCCTCGGTTATTACAGCATTCTATTAACTGTTCAAAGCTATTCTCCATATAAATCATGGCCTGTATTTCCCTGAATGCAGGCATTCACAGAAAGCAATTTTGCATGGCCCTGAATAGTTACCCATAATTTACATGACTCATGGCAGTTACAGTTTACCACATTTTTTTCTTTCCTACAACACAGGAACAGGTCAGCCACGAAACACCGGACTGACCTGCTTGGCTCTGCAATATTCTATAATGCTTCAATCCGGCTTTCCCGCAGATTCATTCCCTCCGTCTTTCTTTGCCGTAAAAGAAAGGATCACATCCGTCTCTTCGGATTTATAATAAAACAGGAACAGGAAAATCAGTACGAAAACCGTAACCGTCACATAGCAGTCTGCCACATTAAATTTGGGGAAGTCAATCGGAACAAAATAGATAAAATCCACCACATAGCGGTTCATCACACGGTCAATGAGATTTCCCACTGCACCACTGATCAGAAAAACACCACAGATCCGGATCGGATAAAACCTTTTGTTATCCGGTAGTGTAACCAGTTTATAAACCACAAATACAATGATCACAAGCGTTACCAGAATCAACGGAATCTGCAGTCCCCGGAAGGATCCGAATGCTGCCCCCGTATTTTCAAGGTAGGAAAATTCCAGTACCCCTTTAATCAATACAAGACTTTCCTTTCCCTTTAATGCTGCCACCGCCCACTGCTTCGTCAGCTGATCCAGTGCAATTGCAAGAATCATAATCAAAATTCCTGTCAGAGTCTGCTTCTTTTTCATGTGATACACTCCTTAACAACTTTCTCATTATAACCAATCCTGAAATATATGGTAACTGCTCAGGGCGTCTGACGTGTCATACTGCCATATATCAGCTGCAGTCCGACCCTGTACATTCATAAGCTGCCGGATTATAAAAACGGATTATAATACCGGCTTCCATCCCAGAAGGTAATGGCAAGTCCGCCAATCAGAATCACGGTTCCAATGATCAGCGTAATCCAGTCACTCTTTTTCATGGGACGCTTCCGGTACCAGGTCCGCTTCTCCTTCTTTCCAAATCCACGAAGCTCCATAGCATTACTGATCGTTTCGATACGATTGAGGCTCGACATAACAAGCGGAAGCAGAATGGCTACCGAATTCTTCATTCTTGTCAGCACCTTATCCTTGCCGGACAGATCAACACCACGGGCCTGCTGTGCCTGGCTGATGTTGTGATACTCGCGCTGCACATCCGGAATATAGCGGAGTGCCAGACTCACCGAATAGCCGATCCGGTAATTCACACCGATTCCCGAAAGACTCGCTGCGAACTCACTCGGATCCGTACATGCAATAAAAAGCAGTGCCACCGGAACCACACAGACCACCTTCATCGTCATATTCAGATGGTAAAAGAGCTGCTGTGCCGTAATCGTATAGGGACCCGCAATCGTGAAAAGTACATCCCGGCTTTCATAAAGCTTTACCCCGTATTCGGGGGAAAACAGATACACAAAGAAATTGTTCAGCAGTAAAAATACTGCTGCAAGTCCCAGCACAAAGCTGATATCCTTAATTTTAATTTTACTCAGCTTAAATATGACAAAACTGAAACAGAGCATGACAACCAGCACTCTGGTATCATACGTTACCATGGACGCAATGCTCCACATCAGGAAAAACAGAAGCTTTGTTGTTCCGGTCAGTTCATGTACAAAGCTCTGCCGCTTGATATAGCTTAAAATTGCAACCTTAGCCATGCGCCGGAACCTCCTTTTTCTCCTGTGTATGTTCTTCCTGGGCAATAAACCGCTCCGTCAGTCTCTGCGGCGGTTCCACGCCACATTTTAAGCTCAACGTATAAAGGCTTGTCTCCTTTAAGCTTGCACGCTTCACAAGCTCCGGATCATTCAGCACATGCGCAGATGTCGTATCTGCGAGCAGCTTTCCTTTACAGAATACAATCGCCCGCTTTGTATATTCCAGCATAAGATGCATATCATGCGTAATCATCAGAATCGTAAATCCCTGTTCATTGAGTTCCTTTAAGAACTCCATAATTTCGGTATAATGGTGATAATCCTGCCCTGCCGTAGGTTCATCAAGGATAATCACCTGTGGGCGCTGCACCAGAATACTTGCAATCGTCACACGCTTTTTTTGTCCAAAGGATAACGCAGAAACCGGCCATTTCCGGAAGGGATAAAGACCACAGATCTTTAAGGTCTCTTCTACCCGCTCCTTCCGCTCTTCCGGTGTCATCCCGGTCTGTAAAAGTGCCATTTCCACTTCATCCCAGATCATCGGCTTCGAAATCATCTGATTGGGATTCTGCATCACATAACCAATAAAAGAGGCTCTCTCTTTAATGGTATCTGAAGCCAGATCTCTTCCGCGAAAGAAAATCTTTCCTTCCTGTGGATGCTCAAAGCCACAGATCAGCTTGGCAAGCGTACTCTTTCCGGCACCGTTCTTTCCGACAATGCTGACCATTTCTCCCGGATAAATTGTAAAGCTTATATCCTCGAGATTCTTCCTTCCTTCGCCATAGCTGAATGAAAGATGCTCCACCTTTAAAAGCTCTGTACCCGGATGCTGTTCTTTTACTTCCTCCTGCTGCTCTAAAACCCAGTTCTTTACCTGCTGCTTCTGTGCATCCGTGAGCTTCAGCGTATCCGGATGCTCCGGGCAAATTTCCGGTGTCACCGGAACAAGCGCATACCGAAGTGCCGTAAGATAAAGCGGCTCCCGGATTCCTCTCTCCATAAGGAAATTCCCACAAAGCAGTTCTCCCGGCGGTAAATCCGCCACAATGGCTCCGTCCTGCATCAACACCACGCGATCCACGTGCCTCCACAGGACATCCTCGAGACGATGCTCAATAATGAGAACTGCCGCTCCGGTTTTCTCCTGAATCTCATCAATCAGCTCAATTGTGGCCCGGCCTGCTGCCGGATCCAGGTTTGCAAGCGGTTCATCAAACAGAAGAACCTTCACATCATCCACCATAACGCCGGCAAGACTGACCCGCTGCTTCTGTCCTCCGGACAATTCATATGGTGCATGATCCAGATGATGCTCAATATCCACAAGCTGTGCCACTCTCTGCACCGTTTTCTTCATATCGTCCTGCGGCACACAGTCATTCTCAAGTGCAAAAGCAATATCCTCTGCCACGGTCAGTCCGATAAACTGTCCGTCCGTATCCTGTAGAACCGTTCCTACGGTATGGCTCAAATCAAAGACGCTGCTTTGTGTCACATCTTTACCGTCCACCAGAACCTTACCGGTAATTTTACCGGGATATGCATGGGGAATCAGACCATTGATACAGCTTGCAACAGTACTCTTCCCGCTGCCGCTCGCCCCGGCAATAAGAATCTTCTGGCCGGGATATACATCAAGATTGATGTGATGCAGCGTCGGTTCTGCCTGTGCATCATATTGAAATCCAAAATCCTGAAATGAAATGATTGGAGAAGTCATGGAAAACCCTTTCTAATATAATTCAAGCTGCGCCTATGGCCTGCTTTCATTAAGTACTCTACTCAATAATACTCTACTCAAAAAAGAGCTGCTGCATCTAAGCAACAGCTCTGATCCATACTGATTAATCTTCCTTGCTTAAGGAACCTTTCTTAACAAGGGTCTTGGAATATGCAAATAACAGTAATGTTCCAACTACGCCGGTTGTAATAATGTTAGCAATTGATGCCATAAGTCCCTGTGCAAACAGCTTCTCAACAGGTTCGGAATAAATCACAATGTCAAGAACCGGTGCAACAACAGCCCATGCTACCAGGTGGGCAACAATCTGTGCAATGTTGAACTTAATCATCTTCTTTTTGTCAAAGCCATCGCTTAAGTCAAGCTTCATGGTCATAAGACCAATGATCGCACCTACCACTGCGGATGCAATGATCCAGCTCCACCAGGGACCATAGCTTGTAGCATCGATCAGGGTATGTCCGATAAATCCGATCAGTGCTCCTGCAATCGGTCCAAACAGGGTAGCAAACATTGCAAGGATTGCATACTGTAAGCTGATGTTGGTATTCGCCACGAATGACGGAATTGCAATCTTACCTAATACAAAGAATAATGCAGCTCCAATACCAATCGCAACTACTGTTTTAACAGAAAATTTCTTCATTTGTGAGTCCTCCCTCATAATAGTATAGATATTGTGCGTTACGAGGGTCATTATAGCATAGAATCCTTTATGATACAAGAAACCGCACAATAAATTCCACATCCGTAATCAAAAGGCACAGAAACCCTGTAAAATAAGCTTTGCTCTTAATCTGAAAGCCATAGGTATAGCCGGCATACAGTCCAGCAACTGCCAGTGCAAAAAGATTCCCACAGCGATCAGTTTTAAGAAACCTTCCGAGTGGTCGAGCAGCTTTGATTACCTCCTCCTTTTCCTGAATTTATCAAGATCAATCGCATAACTGCTCTCATATAATTTCTTAAGGGCTGTATCGGAATTGAACTTCTCATTTAAAGCAAAATCAAAGCTCCAGGTCATGTACCACAGCCACGGTACCTTTTTCTCCATAAGAGCCTCTGGATCCGGCAGAATACCGGTTTCTCCAAGAGCTGCTCCCTTATCCTGCTTCGTCACCTTCAAAAGCTCTTCGTACTGTTCCTCATAGGCACCATGCATATGCGGTTCGGTATAAAGATCCCGGGAAATAATATCACAAAATTCATCTCCGACATAGCCTTCCGGAAGCGGAGAATTCCACACCCAGATCAGGTTATCCAGATGATGATGCTGTGTATAATAACGGAACATAAAGCGGAACAGTTCTGCCGCCACTTCCGGTCCCTTTGCTCCCCACCAGAACCATTCACCCTCGGATTCGTGGAAAGGACGCCACAGAATCGGGATATGACGGTCGCAGAACGGCTGTAAAACACCTGCCATATGATCGAGGTCATGACACAGAGCCTCATGCTCCGGTGTTCCTTCCATCACAGCCTTTGCGGCATCATAGTCTGTCTTTTCTGCATAAAAGGACTTATCGTTTCCTCCCAGCGGGGAAAACCAGTGCCAGGTAAAGGTCATAAGTCCGCCACGTTCTGCCCATTCCCATGCCTTTTCCAGTGTACCGGTATTCTCGTCCACTTCCTTCAGGCACTCTTCATCTGCCGTCTCCCTGCGGATATTCGGGGAATACGATAACAGCTCAAAGCCACAGATTGCCGGTAGCTTTCCGGTAAGCTTCTCAATTCTCCAGATTTCCGGTTGTTCCATCGTCTGGGTATGCTGACCGGTCAGAATTCCTTTTCCTTCAATTTGTGATAAATATTCCAGCACTTCCTTTACTTCCGGCTGGGCATTGGGATTACATGGTATCGTTCTCATAGTTGTCCTAACTCCTTAAGGCTCTGCACCAGATCAATGTCTGACTGCTGTACTCTGATATTTGTTGTAATTGCTTCTTCGCCGGGGCGCTGGATCGATACCTCGATCACCGTCCCCTCCACAATCTTGTCTGCCATCACGTTCCTGAGAAATGCCTCAAACTTCGGATGATTCTTCGTAAATGTATTTTTTGCCTGCATGATCTTAAACATTGCTGCGGGATTCATATCTGTTCCTCCTGATGCTGTCTGATTTTCTCTCCTTTGCCGCTCTTACCGGATGACCTTCGACCAGTCGCTGATGCCGATATACTGCTTTGCCCAGTCCATATAAGCGGCTTCTTCCTGTGTACCAAAGCTGTTAAAGGCCGCCCATCCACGCTCGGACAGACGGGAGTCCACACCATCCCCTAAATTGTCCAGATAAATCACCTGAGTGATATATGGATTCTTTTCAAAGGAATAAAAGGCTGCACACAAAGCCGCAATCTGCACATCCTCACCCTGCGTTGCGCTCACACCAAATTCGTTGACGATAATGTCACGTACCTGTCCGGAACGGTTCGCATATTCCGGCTTACTCATAAAGTCGGTAATTACCGTTACATTCTGGAAGCTTACCATATGATTATTGGCCACCTGGGAACGGCAGTATTCCGGCGTCTCTACCGTTACACCGGACATATCCCAGAACTTTGCATAGGTAAGCGGGACGGTATAAGGATGAATAGCAAGACACCAGTCAATATTTCCGGTACTGCTGATGTTGTTGTTAAATTTAATCAGGAAATCCTTAACATCAATATACGAATAATATTCCGGATGACTGGTCGGACGGTTCCTGTCCCAGCACTGGTCAAGGCTCACATAGACATTGGCCTGTGCATTCACACTCTTGATCGCCGTGTAGCATACACGGAATGCCTGTGTATACTCTCTGACAAAGGAATTCCAGTCCGTCCAGTTCATATAGTTCCATTTTCTTTCATTCACTTCGTTTCCGATGATGAAATCCTGTGCCCTGGAATTGGCTGCATAGTTCTGCAGATCCTTCACCAGTCCCTTAATTCCTTCATCATTGGCTGCATTCATCATATAATAGGTATGATCCCACGGATGCGGATCCTTTACTTCGTCACTTGCCTTAGGATGCGTTACAACCGTTCCTGCCCCGACCAGAATCTGTGCGGTACGGTTGACATGCGTTACCGGAACATTGCCGGTTCCGCTTCCGTTAATGATGATATTGGTCGTCTCAATGCCCTGTGTGGACTTTGCCGGACGAAGCACACGCCGGGAGGATGCCGCCATCATTTCCGGATTACTGATGTATTGTGGATTGCCGATCATCACCTTCCTGCCGCCCTGTAATACCACCAGAGCAAACTTCGCATACAGTCTGCCATTCGATGCGGTAGAATCCAGCGGAAAATGTATCACCGTATTCAATGACTGCTCACAGGATGCAACAGGAGCTGCCTCATCCGGAATAGCATATTCGTAGGTTTTTAACTGATACAGATAGAACATCCCATCATCGGAAGATGGCAGGGTACTAAAGTTTGCCAGATACTCGATCGTCTTGCGGTCAACCAACTGACAGGCCTGCGATGATAGGTCACCCTTTCCTGCCGCCTGTGCTTCCATTCCCATGGATGGGGATAAAAACAACACTGCTGCCGTGCATACTGCCAGTAATGCACTGATTCCTCTTTTTAACGTGTTCCCTGAAAAGATTGATTTTTTCACCTTTTCTCTCCTTTCGCATCCTTTACACATTTTCTGTGCTTTATATTTATATTATAATATCCGGACTACTTCTGCCTTTTTCATCCTTCCCGGTCTGCCGGCAGCTTCCGGAAAAAAGCGACTGTAAAGGGAATACAGATCAGCCCGGCCAATACATCCGCTGCTGCCTGTGCATACTGCACTCCCGCAATTCCAAATGCATACTGCATGATGAGAATAAGCGGAATAAAGCATAAACCATTCCGCAGTGTAGAAAGGAAGGTTGCATTCAGCTTATATCCGATACTCTGGAACATCATATTGTTACACACACTGAACGGTACGAAAAACAATGCCAGGCACTGCGCCCGCATTGCCGGAATTCCAATGGCAATGACCTGCGGATCATTCCGGAACCATGCCACAACCGTTCCTGCCGCGAAAAAGCCGACCATGGCAAATACACCCAGCATCACCGTTCCAAAGATCCATGTAAAATAAAATCCCTTTCTTACCCTCGAGAACTTACCGGCACCATAATTAAAGCCCGCAACCGGCTGAAAGCCCTGACCGATGCCAAGTCCGACACTGAAAATAAACATACTGATCCGGTTAACAATACTCATGGCTGCAATCGCGGCATCCCCGTAAACACCTGCCGTATGATTCAGCACCATCGTGGAAATGCTGGCAAGTCCCTGACGCGCCAGACTAGGAAGCCCGGTAGTCACAATCTCACCAAGTGTCTTAACCGTAAAGCTGATATAACGGATCTCAAATGTTGTCTGCGTCTTTTTCCGCAAAAACATACTGAGCAGGATACCAAAGGAAAGATACTGGCTGATTGCAGTTGCAAGTCCGGCTCCTTCAATTCCCATATGCAGCACCCGGATGAAATAGGCATCCAGAAAAATATTTAAAAACCCACCGCTCGTAAGTCCGATCATGGCAAAAAATGCCCGTCCCTCATACCGCAGAATATTATTCATCACACAGCTGCTTACCATGGCAGGCGCCGCAAGCAGAATATAAACTGCATATCCCCTGGCAAAAGGAAGAATGGTATCTGTACTTCCAAGCAGCCTCACCAGCGGTGTCAGAAAGCACATTCCCAAAACCAATACCAGCATACCTGAAATCAGTGCCGCATAAAAGCTCGTCGCTGAATACCTTCTGGCATCCTCAACCTCTCTGGCTCCCAGTCTGCGGCTTATTATACTTCCGGCTCCATGCCCGAACATGAATCCCAACGCCTGCAGAATCGCCATCAGTCCAAACACAACGCCGGTTGCCCCACTCGCAGAGGTGCCCAGTGTCCCGACAAAATAAGTATCTGCCATATTGTAAAGATTAGTAACCAGCATACTGATCGTTGTCGGCAGACCCAGCTCCAAAATGAGCTTTTCTACCGGCTGCCCGGTCATACGGTCATACTGTGACTGCTTTTCCCTGCTCATACTGCCTCACTTTTCTCCCCTGAACCATCTAAAGCTGTCCGGATTTCATTTTGCCCCTTCTTCACATGGTATTTCCATCTACATAAAATATGCTTCCTCTTACTGCACAATCTGTCTTGCTACATAGACACCGCTTGCAGACGCATGGGACAGAGAGTGGGTTACCCCGCTGCCGTCACCGATAATATACAGTCCCTTATGGCAGCTTTCCAGATGCTCATCCAGCTCCACTTCCATATTATAGAACTTCACCTCAACGCCATAAAGCAGCGTATCGTCATTGGCCGTACCCGGCGCAATCTTATCCAGTGCATAAATCATCTCAATAATACCATCCAGAATACGCTTCGGAAGCACCAGGCTTAAGTCCCCCGGTGTTGCAGAAAGAGTCGGCTCCACAAGTCCCTCTTCGATTCTCTTTGCGTTACTTCTACGTCCTCTTACAAGATCTCCGAAGCGCTGTACAATGACACCGCCTCCGAGCATATTGGAAAGTCTCGCAATACTTTCACCGTATCCGTTGCTGTCCTTAAAAGGCTCAGAGAAATGCTTGGAAACCAGCAGGGCGAAGTTCGTGTTCTCCGTCTGCTTGTCAGCACCCTCATAGCTGTGTCCGTTTACGGTAACGATTCCATTCGTGTTCTCATTTACCACGATACCATGCGGATTCATGCAGAAGGTCCGGACCGCATCCTCAAACTTTTCGGTACGGTACACGATCTTGCTCTCATAAAGCTCATCCGTCAGATGGGAAAAAATAACCGCCGGAAGTTCAACACGCACACCGATATCGACACGGTTCGACTTGGTATTGATCTGTAAATCCCTGCAGATCTGCTCCATCCACTTACTTCCGCTTCGTCCGACGGAAATGATGCATTTATCGGAATAATAGGATCCATTTTCACAGACAACCTCATATCCTTCGTCGAGCGCCTTTACCGTCTGGACCGGTGTATCAAAATAAAAGTCCACCTTATCCTTAAGCTCTGCATAAAGATTTCCCAATACAATCAGGTTAATATCCGTTCCCAGATGACGTACGGAAGCATCGAGCAGATTCAGCTTATTCTGCAGACAGATCTTCTTAAAGGCCGTTCCGGAGGTCGAATACAGCTTCGTCCCCTCACCGCCAAACTTCATATTAATATCGTCCACATATTTCATCAGATCAATCGCCTGGCTTCTGCCAATATATTCGTATAGGGTTCCGCCGAATGCGTTGGTGATATTATATTTTCCATCAGAGAAAGCACCTGCTCCTCCAAAGCCGCTCATGATTGAGCAGCTCTTACAATTCACGCAGTTCTTTACCTTCACTCCGTCAATCGGGCAGTGACGCTTATCAAGCGCATGACCTGCCTCAAAAACTGCAATCTTTACATCTTTACTGCGCTGTACCATCTCATATGCAGAAAAAATCCCTCCCGGACCTGCTCCAATGATGATCACATCGTATTTCATCCCTGAATTCCATCCTTTCCTTATCATACATTTGCTTTTCCATCCGGATCTGTCAGAAGCCTTCCTTCTTCCTCTGAAGACGCATTTCCCGGCGTTTCTCACCGGCTTCCCATTCTGCCTTCTGGGCTTCTGTCTCAATCACAATCCCCGGGACCTCCACCGGGCGTTCATTTTCATCCATCGCAACCACTGAAAAATAGGCACGGTTAATCGGATGGCGCATGCCATTCATATCTTCAATATAGACATCCACACGCACCTCCATGGATGTCGTTCCCACATGCGTGATTCTTCCGATTAAAACCACCATGTCCCTTTGGTAAGCCGGACACATAAACCGCAGATTATCAATGGCAACCGTTGTCACATCCTTCCTGCAGTGACGGATCGCCACAAGTGCTGAAAGTTCATCCATCCATTCCACAAGCTTACCGCCAAACAATCTGCCTGCTCCGTTCAGATGCTCCGGTCTTATAAGATAAATCATTTCCAGTTGTGAATCACTTACTCTTCTTAATTCCATAGGTTTCCTTTGCTTCGCAGCCGCTTGTTCTCTTCTTCTTTCCATACTCGCATGCCTGTGCTCCGCACTCCCTGTCTGTCTCCGACAGACGCATGCTCGTTAAGGAGCGCAGAAAAACAAATGTCTGCTTCGCAGCCGCTTGGGCTCTTCTTCTTTCCATACTCGCATGCCCGTGCTCCGCACTCCCTGTCGTACTTCGTCCGACGCATGCTCGTTAAGGAGTGCAGAAAAACAAATGTCTGCTTCGCAGCCGCTTGTTTTTCTTTGCACTCCTTACATCATAATATAAAATCGTAAGAAACACAATTCCTTATCGACTTCCGACTTGTGAAATGCATGGAAATAGCCTATAATCAGACTGGTATTGTTTATTATTTATCACACGAGGTACTTGATCATGATCATTCAGGATATTCATACCATGGATGAGCTGCTTCATTTCGTAAGCGGCCTGACCCAAAAGCATGGGTTGAAGCTGTGGTATCGCGGCGAAGAGAATTCGGAGCTGTCCTTAATCCCTTCGATTCAGCGGAGCCAGAAGCGGATTGACGTGGAGCGTTACATCACCAACGATTTTTATATCCGGGCAAGACAGATTATGAAGAATCCCCCGGAAAAACATAACTACGCTGCCTGGGTTTCCATTATGCAGCACTACGGACTTCCTACACGGATGCTGGACTGGAGCCAGTCACCGCTGATTGCATCCTTCTTTGCAACCGAAACCTATAAGGTACAGCCGACACTGGATGCCTGCGTATGGGTTCTGGTTCCGGCCCGTCTCAATGAACGGGAGGGCTTCGGACACTGCATTTATCCGATTGATGCGGATACCACACAGGAAATGCTGCTGCCGGCCTTCAAGCACAATCACCACAATCCGGAGGTTGCTGACCGCATCCTCGCCTGCAGCTCTACCGACAACAACCTGCGTATGTATGCGCAACAGTCAAACTTCACTGTACACAATTCTCTGCAGAGACTCGAAGATATCTGTGATGAGAATACCTTATATAAGATTATTATTCCATGTGAGCGCAAGAAATACTTCATCGACAGCCTGCGGGTGTTCGGTATCACGGAGGGATCCATTTATCCGGATCTGGACCACATTTCCAGCGACTTACGAGATTCCTACGGGATTTAAGAAAAGGGGGACCCTATGAAAATTGTATTAGAGCACTTAACGAAAAGATTTCCTAACCGCAACAAAAAAGTCCGCGAGGATATCATTGCCGTCAACGATTTTTCCTTTGAAATTCCGGACGGCAGGCTGATCGGACTTCTCGGCCCTTCCGGCTGTGGCAAAAGTACTGCTTTGAATTTAATCAGCGGTCTGTTAAAGCCAAGTGAAGGCAAAATTTTCTTCGGAGAGGATGATGTAACTAATCTCCCTGCAGAAAACAGAGGCGTCGGACTGGTTTTCCAGAACTATGCCCTGTACCCGCATCTGACAGTAAAGCAGAACATCCAGTTTCCTCTTGAAAATTTAAAAGGAAAGGACAAGCTCTCCAAAGAGGAAATGAACCGCCGCGTATTAGAGGCTGCAAAGCTTGTTCAGATTGAAATGCTGATGGATCGTAAGCCCAGTGAGCTTTCCGGTGGTCAGCAGCAGCGTGTTGCCATTGCCCGTGCGTTAGTAAAAATGCCGAAGGTTCTTCTCCTTGACGAGCCTCTATCCAATCTGGATGCCCGACTCCGCCTGCAGACCCGTGAGGAGCTGCGCCGGATCCAGTGTGAAACCAAAATCACAACGGTCTTCGTCACCCACGATCAGGAAGAAGCCATGAGCATTTCCGATATGATCATTGTCATGAAAGAGGGCGTGATCCAGCAGATCGGAAAGCCTCAGGAGGTTTATGACAATCCTGCCAATCTGTTCGTTGCGAAGTTCCTCGGGACTCCTCCGATTAATGTTTTCCGTGGACAGGTGAAGGATCACACCATATATATAGGAAAGGATGCCATTTTGAAGGCTGGAAATGTTCCGGATCAGGAGGTCTGGGTCGGCGTTCGTCCGGAGGGCTTTATCCTGAACGAAAACGGTGCGCTCCACTGTAATCTGAGCCGTATTGAAGTCATGGGACGTGACGTAAGTGTCGTTTCTACCAAAGAAGAGTCCGAAAATGCCACCATCCGTTCCATTATCAGTGCAGAGAACTCCGTAGACACCGGCTCTTTGGTTGTTTCCTTTGATTTGAAGCCCAATAAGGTATTTTTGTTCCATAAGGATACGCAGGAAGGGATTCCCTACACCGGATCCTGATTCTGCAGCCTGTATACCCTATAATGACTTATCGGTTGGATAAGGAAGGAGATTCCCGACATGATAGAAAAAAACAACCTCAAGGGGTGGCTTTATCTGCTGCCTGCGTTCCTGTTTCTTTGTGTATTTATGATTTATCCTTTAATTGATGTATTTGTATATTCCTTTGAGGAAGGCTATAATTCCGCATCCCAGACCTACTTTGGCGTCGGACTTTATAATTATTCCTATGTACTGCATGATACTTATTTTCTGCAGGCGGTTAAGAACACCTTTATCCTGGTTATCATCACCGTTCCGGTGTCCACGCTCCTTGCACTGTTCATTTCGCTTGGCTTAAGCTCCATCAAACCCTTGAAGGAGCTGTTTGAAACAATCTACTTTCTGCCTTATGTAACAAACACCCTGGCTGTCGGTCTGGTATTTATGATTCTGTTCAAAAAGACCGCCTACACAGATGGAATGGTGAATCTTCTGATCCAGGCTTTCGGCGGACATTCCGTGGATTTCATTGATGGTCCCTACTGGGCAAAAATGTTCGTGCTTTGTTTTTACACCATATGGGTAGTTCTTCCCTTTAAAATTCTGATCCTGACAAGCGCACTGGCTTCGGTAAACCAGACCTATTACAATGCCGCCAGGGTGGATGGCACCTCACGTACGAGGATCTTCCGTAAGATTACCCTTCCGATGATCTCTCCCATGATTTTTTATCTGGTCATCACTGGATTCATCGGTGCATTCAAGGCCTACAGTGATGCCGTTGCGTTGTTCGGTACCGATCTGAATGCCGCTGAAATGAACACCATCGTCGGCTATGTTTACGACATGCTTTACGGTAACAGCGGTGGCTATCCTTCCTATGCATCGGCAGCCGCCATCATCCTGTTTACCATTGTTCTGACCATTACCTGCATTAATCTGCTGGTCAGCAAAAAGCATGTATATTATTAAGGAGGACACTGCCATGGACTACGAAAAGCTTGAAAAATCTGCCAAAGCAAAAGGCATTGTCAGAAATGTTGTCATTTATACCCTGCTGATCCTCTGGGCGGTCATGGTTCTGTTTCCTTTTTACTGGATGATCCTGACCTCCGTAAAAAGCTACAGCTCCTACAACAGTGAATACGTTCCGTCATTCTTCACCCTGTCACCGACAATGCAGAATTACATCGATGCATTTACCACGGTTTCTCTGGGCAGATATTTATGGAACACCCTGATTTTTACTGTGATTACTACAGCGATTATGCTGATCGTGATCACTCTTGCGGCATTTGCCTTTGCGAGATTGGAATTCCGCGGCAAAAACATTGCCTTTGCCCTGTTCCTGTCCTTAATGATGATTCCGAATGAGCTTGTCATCATCACGAACTTTGTCACCATCACAAACCTTGATCTGCGCAACAGCTTTTTAGGACTGATTCTGCCGTCCGTGACCTCGGTTTTCTATATCTATCTGCTGCGTGAAAATTTCGCCCAGATCCCGGACGAGCTTTATTATGCTGCCAAGGTGGATGGCACCTCGGATCTGCGCTATCTGCGTAAGGTCATGATCCCGATCTGCCGCCCGACCCTCATTACCATCATTATCCTGAAGGTCATTGAATGCTGGAATTCCTATGTATGGCCGCGATTGATTACCGATGATCCGAACTATTATCTGGTCTCCAACGGCATTCAGGAAATCCGTGAAAACGGCTTCGGACGTGAAAACATCCCCGCCATGATGGCTGCAGTTGTGGTTATCTCCCTGCCGCTTATTGTATTGTTCCTGATTTTCCGTAAAAAGGTCATGGCAGGTGTATCGAGAGGAGGTACAAAGGGATGAGAAAACATACCATTGGAAAATTACTGCTTACGGCTTCTCTGATTGCCGGTGCCCTGGGACTTACCGGCTGTCACGGCTCCAGAGGGCAGAGTGGCTTCACCGTTCCGGAAGACTTCGACACCTCCCGGAATTATGAAATTACCTTCTGGGCAAAGAATGATACGAACAAAACCCAGACAGAAATCTACAAAAAAGCGATTGAGGATTTCGAGGAGCTGTACCCCAATATTACCGTAAACTTACGTCTCTATACGGATTATGGCAAGATTTATAACGATGTCATCACGAACATTGCAACGGATACCACACCCAATGTCTGTATTACCTATCCGGATCACATTGCCACTTACCTCACCGGAAACAACGTCGTGGTTCCGTTAGATACTCTTTTTACCAATGAAAAATACGGGCTGGACGGTTCGGAGCTTCTCTTCGACGGTCCGACACAGGATGAGATCATTCCGAAGTTCCTGAAGGAATGTGAGTTTAACGGTCATTATTATGCCCTGCCTTATATGCGCTCCACGGAAGCCTGCTATATCAATAAGACCTATGTGGAAAAGCTTGGTTATACCCTGCCGGAAACCCTGACCTGGGATTTCATCTGGGAGGTTTCTGAGGCTGCGACGAAGCAGAATGCGGATGGAACCTTTGCCCTTAACAGTCAGAAGGTCATGATTCCCTTTATTGACAAGTCCACCGACAACATGATGATCCAGATGTTGAAGCAAAAGGGCGCCGGTTATTCGACCGCTGACGGCGATATTGAAATTTTTAACGATACTACCACAGAGCTGCTTTATACCATTGCTTCCCATGCAAAAACAGGAGCCTTTTCCACCTTCAAGATTTCCAGTTATCCGGCGAACTTCCTGAATGCAGGGCAATGTGTTTTCGCCATTGACTCAACTGCCGGTGCTACCTGGATGGGAACCCATGCCCCGCTTTCCGACATCAGCGAAGACGCCCTCATTGACTTCGACACCGAAGTTATGATGATTCCGCAGTTTGATCCGGAAAATCCTCAGATGATTTCCCAGGGGCCCTCCGTCTGCGTCTTCAACAAGAAGGATTCACAGGAAGTGCTTGCTTCCTGGCTGTTCACCCAGTATCTGCTCACCAATGACGTGCAGATCGCATATTCCGAAACCGAAGGTTATGTGCCTGTTACTTCAAAGGCTCAGGATTCTGCTGAATATCAGGATTATTTATCCCGTGCCGGTGAGGATAACAATGTGCACTACGATGTGAAGATCAAGGCTTCCAGGCTTTTGCTTGATAATACGGATCACACCTTTGTAACTCCGGTATTCAATGGCTCTGCCTCTCTCCGTGACGCAGCCGGCCAGATGATCGAAATTGTTACGAAATCCACCCGCCGGAAACAGACGGTAGATGATGCTTTTATGCAGAAAATGTTTGAGGACGTAACCTCCCTTTACCGTCTTGATCAGAAGAATATGAGTTCTGCCGGCAAGACGGATTTAGGACCTTTGCCCCAGACAGCAGTGTTTTTGCTGACTGCTCTCGCCGTTACATGGGCAGGAATTTTACTATATGTTATATCCGAAGCGTTGAAAAAGCGGAAAAATAGGCAAATTCACCATTGATTTATCAGAATATTAAGGTATAATGTGAATTGCAGTTAATTGATAAAGTTTTATCAACCTTATCAGTTGCAACCAAAAGTTCTTATGCACAATATCAGGTATGCATATTACCCGATGTATTGCCGAAAGAACTTTTACTAATGAAGTTATCACCAGGTGTGATAGCACATCTATTTAGGAGGAGTTTTTTATGAAAAAATCATTACTTGTAACACTCGCACTTTCTCTTGTACTTGTAGCAGCAGGCTGCTCCAAGACTACAGAGAACACAACAGAAGAAGTTGCTACCGAAGTAGAAGATGCTACTGAAGCTGTTGAAGAAGACGCTGCCGAAGCAGAAGATACTGCTGAAGCTGACACTGCTGAGGCTGATACCGCTGAAGCTGAAGCAGAGGCTGAAACTGAAAATGCGGCTACTGCTGAAGGCGTTATGAGCTACGCAGATTATGTTGCTGCTGCTGTTGATACCGAGGTTTGTGTTGAAACTTATGTACAGGCTAAGCAGGCATGGTGGGAAGACAACGGTGTTGGACAGGCTACCTTCTACACCCAGAATCAGGACGGTGCTTTCTTCGTTTACAACCTTCCCTGCTCTCAGGAAGATTATGACAAGCTTGTTCCCGGAACCAAAATTAAAGTTACCGGTTTCAAGTCCGAGTGGTCCGGTGAAGTAGAAATCACTGATGCTACTTACGAAATCGAAGATACCGATACTTTCGTTGCTGATGCTAAGGATGTTACCGATTTACTTGGCAAAGACGAATTAATTGATTACCAGAACCAGTTCGTATCCTTCAAGGGTATGACCGTAGAAGCTGCTAACGATGCCGGTGATGCATTCCTTTACAAGTGGGATGGTTCCGGTACAGAAGGCGATGACTTATACTTCAATGTATCCCTTGACGGAAATACCTACACCTTCACTGTTGAATCTTATCTGTGCGATAAGGACAGCGATGTTTACAAGGCAGTACAGAACCTCAAGGTTGGCGATGTTGTTGACATGGAAGGCTTCTTATACTGGTATGAAGGCGTTAACCCTCACATCACTTCTGTAAGCGTTCAGTAAGTACCTGCAGATCAAATGTAATTAATTTGTAGATTTCCCCCGTACATCGGTTGATGTACGGGGGTATTTTTCTGTTGAGTTTACGCGGTTGTGTTTACTCTGTTGTGTTTGTGCTGTTGGGTTTGTGCTGTTGTGTTTGTGCTGTTGGGTTTGTGCTGTTGTGTTTACTCTGTTGTGTCCAGAATTTTGTCCCCCCTCCACTCACGCTGTTGTCTTTTCCATTGTAGCTTTCCTATTTATGCTGGTTTCTATGCTATGGTCGGATTTTGGATATATTTCCTGCTTTTTTCTTCCTTATGTCCATTTTTCTCATTATAGCTTCTTGAATTTCCTCTGCCGTGGCTTGTTTTTGGATATTTTCACTTCTTGAAGCTTCATTATGTCCAATATCTCCCATACACTCTACCGCTTGTTTCCTGATTTCCCTTGATTTTGGATATATTTCCTGCTTTTTTCTTCCTTATGTCCATTTTTCTCATCATGGGCTCTTAGTTTTCCTCCGACATGGCTTATTTTTGGACATTTTCACTTCTTGAAGCTCCATTATGTCCAATTTCACTATCAACTCCTATCTCCTCTCCCTGACTGCTAATTATTTTGGGATATATTTCTCACAATTACCTTGTTTATATCCAATTACTTGTCCCTATCTGAAAATGATATGGAAAAATGAAATGATACAGAAATGACATCCCTCCGCAATAACCCCATTTATAATTATTCTGCAAACACTTTGTAATAACCCTTTCATAGTATATTCTACAAAATACTCTGTAACGATCCTGTCATAGCTTATTCTACAAAATACTCTGTAACGACCCTTTCATAATTTATTCTATAAAGTGCTCTGTAATAATCCTTTCAATCTTCTCCATACTCAATGGTCTTTCCCTGGTTTCATACGTTGTAATCAGATTAATATCTGGAACAATATTATTTGTTGTATAAAGCTGAAGTTTGGAAAATGTATTTTTACAATAAACAGGATCATCCATTAAACCAAAATGCTCCCAATAAAAATACTCTCCTGTTTTCGGGTGCCGGATCGTAAAATCAGGATACAGTATAATATCATCCAGTGCCAACGTATCCTCATATCGAAAAGGAATCTTGTGAATGTAGAGACTTGAATCTATCATCATTTCTGATTTTGATCGAACCATATTACCGGAACATGATTTCAAAATCTTCTGCTCCGGATATTTATTATTTGTTTCATAAGAAGCCTGCATCCATTCTGATAACGATGAATCTACCGGTCGGAAATAATTTGACAGTAAATTTTGATATTCCTTATTACTCAAAAGCTTTTCTGCCAATCCATCATTCGCAACACAATGTTTTAAATACAGCTCTATTGCTTCCTTTTCTCTCTTTTTATCCTCAAGAAGCGCTGACATATATTTCTTAACTGCAAGCTGTTCTGCTAATTTCCGCTGCTTCTTTGGAATATAAAGCTGCATACTATCTTTATGATAATACCACTTATAATACCCTTTATTGTTTACACAATTGAGATTCCCTGCCGGACATTCTCCTAATTTCAGCTGCAACTCGGTAATTTCTTCCTTTAATTTTTGATTTTTATTTTTCATTCCTTCGTATGACATAATACTCCCTTTATGATGTATATTTTTAATATAGATATTTTGAGCATGAACGATTCATATTTTATGTCTGAATAATATGATGATATCCGGATCAAAAGGTCAAAAAAGTTGTTCGCACTTGAGCGATAAGACTTTTGAACTTGGAACCCGCCAAATATGAGAAAGTAACGATTCATGAAGTAAATCAGAGGATTTCAAATGTTTGAGAATTGCGGGAGCGGCTTCGCAGCGGAGCAATTCATGGATATCAAGCTAAGGACAAAATATCTTTTGACCCCAACACATAATATTAGTACTTTAATGGATGTGATTTAAAAAGTTGATATATTGCTGCTTTTTTTGATATAGCTATACCGGAGAATATGGCAATAATTCCTTCCATATCATTTTAAACATTTCAATATAGTTATAATTAACTTGATATAAGTCCAATCATTAGGATACAGATATCATTGCAGATATTATTGTAAATATCATTGCAGATATCATTACAGGTATGATTGTTTCAATATACTTCTAATATCTCAATATGGTTCTGATCATTTTGTGGAATTTTGAGTTCGAATTTTCTGACAGAGTTCTCTATCTGATTTCAAATATAAATAGATGCCACAGAAATTACTTACTTTTATAAAACATAACACGAAAAACATATAGATGCAATACATTTTCTTTCCAAGGTCAACTTTTGTATGGTCAACTTAAAAAATCTGTTATGATATAAAATCTTATGATATACTAATGCCATCTTATATCATCGAAATTATATAATCAGAAGGGAATTATCACTCATGCTGACATGCAAACGTCTGATTTTAAGAAAATGGACTTTAGAGGATGCCGAGAGTTTATTTGAATATGCCAGGGATCCCGATGTGGGACCGATTGCCGGGTGGCCTGCTCATCAAAGCATCGAAGAAAGTCGTAACGTAATTGAGCAGGTATTTCATGGTCCGGAATGTTATGCCGTCTGTGAAAAAGGAAATAATATTGCTATCGGTGCGGTTGAATTAATGCTCAACGGGCACACAGACATGACCAATCGTGATGACGAATGTGAGCTAGGCTACTGGCTGGGTAAGCCCTTCTGGGGACGAGGTTATATGCCGGAGGCTGCCAGAGAGCTTCTTCGAAGAGGATTCGAGGAGCTCGGCATGACAACAATCTGGTGCGGTTACTATGAGGGAAATCAGAAGTCAAAAAGAGTACAGGAAAAGCTTGGCTTTCAGTATCATCATACCTGCGATGCCGTTCCTGTGCCTTTATTAAATGAGACCCGGATTTGTCATACAAACATTATGACAAAAGAAATGTGGGAAAATACAAAAATACCCGGCCCGCTTAAGTAAAATAGCTCCATTTACATTTAATAGTTTCTAAAATTTCTGTCTCAAAATCAGGAAAACTGCTGCTATTATTTGTAAATGGAGATTTATGATCCTTCTGAAATTCTTTTCCTATTGATGACTGTATTTTACTGTTTTTACAACTGTCTCAATGCAATCAATTGTTAACGCGAAAATGATGATTGCAAGAAATACCATGTTAAAGTGTATAAAAACCTGCGAAATAACTTCTGCATCTTTTCCGAACAAATGCTCAATACCATCGAAAAAATCTTGATTCATAACCTTATCATTTAACAACCAGATGGTGGTTAATGCACCATCAATAATATTGGTGATCATGGTAGCAAACATCACTCTTTTGGTATAGCTACCATCAATAAGTCTCACACTGTCCTTTGCAACACCCAGAATTCCAAATGCAAGAATCAGATACCATGTTTGTCTGATGTATTCCAGATTAAAAAGCGGTTCATACACATCGACCCCGTTTTTCACAAATGCAATGCATAAAATCTGTGGACATACAAGAAATACAATTGTAAAGATAACCGAAAAAATAATGCCAACAATCGCATCTGCTTTCGAAATTCTATTCCGCTTCTGTGGAACAGGCGGCAAATTATCTATTCCGTCATTTAACCCATCCATCTTGATTCCTTTTTTATAAAAGAAAACAAACAGCAATGTCACAAATGCAAATCCTGTCAATATACCGCCCAAAATTCCGCCAATCGTATTATAGATAGCTATATACCAGATCGTATGCGATGTTAATGCTGCCATAATTTGAGCAAGCAGCATTCCCCCACTGACGCAGGCCGTCACAATTTTCAGTACATACACATATAAACTGTAATATGGCTGTCCAATCAGACAATCCTGTGTTTCACCCTTATATTTCGAAGAAAGCTCAGCCGGAGTTCCCAGTTCCGTCAGGACAACCTTGATATCACGCTCAGTTGGAGTAACATCCCCGCAGCGCTCCTCCAACATATCTTGTATGATTGTCTCTAATTCCGCTGCCACATCCTTTTTCATGGCAGATTTCATATGTTTCGTAACTGCATAAATATATCTGTCGATCAAATCATTTTTTACCATCTATTCTTCCTCCATAAGCGCATTGATTGACCGGGAAAACTTTTCCCAGTGTGCCTTTATTTTTTTATAAACCAGCTTCCCGTCTTCCGTGATGATATAATATTTTCTCGGCTTCGCTGCGTCAGTTTCCCATTCACTTTTTAGCAGCCCCTGACTCTCCAGTCTTCTCAGTAAAGGATATAATGTGTTGCCTTCTATCGGAATACCTTTTCCCTCTAATTCCTTTACCAGTGAATATCCATACATTGGTTTATTCAGTTGTGCCAACACTACCATGATGAGTGTTCCTCTTCGGAATTCCAAAATTAATCCTGAAACAATTTCATCACAATTCACCCTATTTCCCCCTTCAAATTATCTTTCAAATTATCGTTTCTTAAAATGCAAATATTAATCACACAGTATTGTGTATCGCACACTATTATTTTAATATAGTATACTGTGTGTCATACATTATGTCAAGAATAGTTTCTGGAAATCTTATGACAGAATGGTTCCTGCAATTCTTGTGGCAGAATGATTCCTGCAAAGTTTATGACAGAGTGGTTCCTGGAAATCTTATGACAGAATGATTCCTGGAAATCTCATGGCAGCTGATCACACCAGAAACAGAGTGGCTTGAAATAATCTCGTGAAAACAAAAGCTGCGCCACAGCCCAGCCAGGCTATCGCGCAGCGTAGTTTACCTCATGTGGTTACTTCGCCATATAAAATTACTATTCTGTATGAATAAATGATTGTACTGTTACCAGATAATTTACCGCCTTGCACGGATGGCCCAGCGCATCTTGGTTGACCGGGCACGACCGTTCTGACGGCATTCTTCCGCAGTGGGACGGATGACATCTGTTGCAATCTCTTCAAAAATTCCTTCCCGATAGTACTGCTGGAATGCCTTTTTTACCAGACGGTCTTCTCCGGAATGGAACGTAAGGATTGCCACTCTTCCCCCATCCGCCAATGCCTCCGGAAGTGCATTCAGAAACGCCTCCAGAACTTCAAATTCACTGTTCACATCAATACGCAGTGCCTGAAATACACGTTGACAGGTCTTCTTTAAAATATCCTTCTTTTCTTTATTCTCCGGAAGAAAACACAATGCACGTTCAATAGCCTCACGTAATGCCGTTGTGGTATCCATGCTTCCTCCCTTTTTGAATGTTTTGCAGATCTGGGATGCAATCTGCTCCGCATAGGGTTCATCGGAATTTTCCACCAGCATTCCGATCAGTTCCTCCCTGTTAAGCTCCCGAAGCCTCTGTGAAGCCGGAATCCCGTGCTGCGGATCAAGACGCAGGTCAAGCGGCCCGTCTGCCTTATAGGAAAAGCCTCTTTTCGGATCATCAATCTGCATGGAGGACACACCAAGATCCGCCAGCATGAAGTCAAACGGACCATATTCCTTTGCTACCGCTTCCAGATTGGCAAAGTTCTGTTGAAGAATCGTAAGGATTTCTTCTCCATATCCTGCTTTTTGAAGCCGTTCTCCGGTCTTTACAATTTCGATGGGATCAACATCAAGTGCATACAGATGTCCCTCCGGAGCTTTCTCTCTAAACACTTCCTCTGAATCGTCCTTTGGATTATTCCTTGAGTTGTCCTCTGGATTATCCGCTGGATTATCCTTTGAATTGTCCTCTGGATTGTCCGCTGGATTATCCCTTGAATTGTCCTCTGAATTCTCCTCTGGATTTTTCCATGAATCACCCTTTGTCTGAACGTCATCCTTTATATAGACTTCATCTGTCAGCCCTGATGTCCCTGACGCCTCTGTCAGTTTTTCCAGCATCTTCCGGGTGTGTCCGCCGTAGCCAAGTGTTGCATCCAGTCCCTTTTGTCCAGGACGGATCTGTAAGAAGTCCAAGATCTCCTTTACCATAATGGGAATATGCATTCCTGCGGGAGTACTCCCCTTCTCAATTACCTTTGCTACCGTATCGGCATATTTCTCAGGATCATGCTCTTTATATTTTTCTTCAAATGTTCTGGGATGTGTTCCCTTATAACGCACACGGCGCTTATGTGTTGTTTCTTCCGGCATTTCGACCTCTGTTTCCGTGTAATCTGCAGCTTGCGGTTGCTCTGAACCGTTACTATTTTAGCACGAAAGGTAAGGCTCTATCAACTATTGTTGCTGATCGGCTGCAAGTGCCTGATCAATCAGTTCCTCAAGCATCTTCTTCTGCTTCTTTTCCGTGATGGCACCTACGATAGGATCACCTACCAGGTTTCCGTTGCGGTCAACCACATAAGTAGTCGGATAGGCATAAATATTCATTGTAAATTTTCCTGCCTCGCTGTCAGACGCAAAATACACGTTCTGATAAGCCGCACCATTCTTTGCCAGCACATCCTTTGCTTCTGCGATTTCGTTCTCATTACCGTCCAGTGTAAAGGAATTCACGCCGATCAGCGCTCCTCCTTTTCCTTCAAGCTCCTTATTCAGTGCATCCAGCTCTGAAAGCTCACCCACACAGGGTCCACAGGTGGTGAACCAGAAATTCACAACCGTAACGGCATTACCTGCAAACAGCTCGCTGCTCTTTACTTCATTTCCGTCCAGATCCTTTCCTTCAAAGTCAGGGAACTTCTGTGCATTGCTGTCATCGGATGACGTCTCCGTGCTGTTGTCACTGCTGTCTGCCGGCATACTCATTCCGCTGTCCGTATCATCGCTGTCTGCCTCCATGCTCATTCCACTATCCAGATATTTCTGGGCAACCTCAGGGTATTTTTCTTCCAGCATCGTCAGTCTGCTTTCGAGCTCACTGATCTTCTCCGCTGCACTCTGAAGCGTCTTCAGCTCCTCCTCTGTAAACTGATCCTTCACCGCTTCAATGGTCTTAAGCAGAAATTCACCGTAGTTTTTTCCATCCTCAAGCATTGCCATTCCCTTGTCAGCTTCCAGATACACCTTTTCCCAGAGATCTGTATTCTCTGAGAGGATTTGGTTCTCCTGCTCCATCAGTTCCTTGTACAAAGCAAGCGCTTCCTCTTCGTTTTGCGGTTCGTCACTCGTGACAGAGCCGGTTTCACTCTGCTCTGTCTTCTCTGTCTGCTCTGTCTGCTCTGTCTGCTCTGTCATCTGATCTCCATCCTTTGCGCTGCAGGCTGCCATAGCCGGCACCAGCAAAGCAACAAGTAGTATTGCCAGCAGTCTGCCGGCTGAATTTCTTTTTTTCATGTGTTGTTCTTATCCTTTCTACTACAATATATTTATGGCGGATACCCCTTACGATCTGTAAGGAATGATCCATCCTGCCGGCATAGGTTTATTGTTATCTTACACTTTCTGCTGCAGGTATGATCCCAGTATAGCATATGGAAATTAAAGTTTCTGTTAAGAATAGAAATTTAACGCGGAATTTATTTATCTTTGATATAATGTAACTGAACTGTTCTATCAGATTCTGATCACAAGATTCTTATTATAATAAGAAGGAGGACTTCTTTCATGCACCTGTTAGTAATTGAAGATGAACGTGCCCTGTGCGAAACCATTGTCCGTGACCTGCGCCGTCTTGCCTATAGCGTAGACTTCTGTCACGATGGAGAAGAAGCACTGGAGCTGTTATATACGGAACACTATGATCTGGTACTGCTTGATCTGAACCTGCCCGGCAAAGATGGCATGACTGTACTGCGTACTTTACGGCAGACTGACCACGAAACGCGGGTTCTGATCCTCTCTGCCCGAAGTGGAGTGGAGGATAAGGTAGCCGGACTGGATGCCGGAGCCAACGACTATCTGGCCAAGCCTTTTCACCTGGCAGAATTGGAAGCGCGGATCCGCAGCCTGACCCTGCGGCAGTTCACCCAACAGGATGTACTTCTTACCTGCAAAGATCTGACCTTCGATACACGTACAAGAGCTGCCAGCGTAAAGGGACAGAGCCTGTCTCTTACACGTAAGGAAACCGGCATTCTGGAATACCTGATGGTACATCAGGGACGTCCGGTGAGTCAGGAAGAGCTGATGGAGCATGTCTGGGACAACAGTGTAGACAATTTCAGCAACTCCATCCGGGTGCATATCTCTTCCCTGCGCAAAAAGCTACGCTCCGGACTGGGCTATGATCCCATCCATAACCGTATCGGAGAAGGCTATCTGATTGGAGGTGATACCATATGAAAAAATTATCCCTGCAATGGCGTATCACGATCATGACCGTTCTGCTCATTGGTATTGCCTGTGTTTCCATGGAGCTTCTGCTGTGCAGGTCAGGCATCCATTATATGGATTCCATCGGTGAATCTCTTCAGGACTTAACCCCGGAGGGAGAGACAGACTTTTTCGATCCTGAAACGGTAGATCAGGATCAGGATCTCACCATCATCATCTATGGAGCTCAGGAAAGCTTCTGTATAACCAACTGGTATATTACCGCTATCGTGATCGTACTGAGCGGAATTCTGGCCTACTTTGTCAGTGGACATGCCTTAAAGCCCTTACGCAGCTTTTCTGCGCAGGTAGAAAAGGTACAGATCAACAATCTTACAGACATGAAAATGAATGAAAATCTTCTGCCGGAGTTTTACCGGCTGAGTCATTCCTTTAATCAGATGCTGGACCGGCTGAATCAGGCCTTTGCAGCCCAGCGGCAGTTTACCGGTAATGCTGCCCATGAGCTGTGTACCCCCCTTGCGCTCATGCAGGCCCAGCTGGAGCTGTTTTCCGCAGAGCATCCCGATATCAATGCGGAAACAGCAGAATTTCTCCGGCTTTTGGGAGAACAGACGGAACGTCTGACCCAGATGTCAAAGACACTTCTGGAAATGAGCAGTCTTCAACAGGTGGCACGTAATGATCAGATCCATCTTGCTCCAATGATTGAGGAAATCTTTACAGATCTTGCTCCATTGGCTGAGAAGCGTGGCATCACGCTGGAGCAGGATGGCGATGGTGTCATGACTGGCAGCGATGCCTTAATCTACCGGCTGCTCTTTAACCTGACAGAAAATGCCATCAAGTACAACCGCACGAACGGTTCCGTCCGGGTTTGTGTAACCCGGGAGGATACGAATATCCACATTTATGTGATAGACACCGGATGTGGCATTCCTGCAGAATTTCAGCGGAGTATCTTCCAGCCCTTTTTCCGGGTAGACAAATCCCGCAGCCGGGAATACGGCGGTGCAGGACTGGGGCTTTCTCTGGTATGGGAAATTGCAGACCTCCATGGCGGTTCCGTCCGGGTAGCGGAAAGCTCAAAGCAGGGCACCACCATCGCAGTAGAGCTTCCCGCTCTGAGTTATTCCTGATCTGAGTTATCCCTGATCTGAGTTATCCCTGATCTGAGTTATCCCTGATCTGAGTTATTTATTCCTGATCTGCGGCTTCCGTGCTCTCTTCCTCATCCGCCGCTTCAAAATAGGAAGAATCCTTATGCAGCAGATAATAGGTACTACTGTCAATCAGGTAAACACTGCTGCCGTCATTGACCGTAAGATAATATCCGCCTGCGTATCGATATTCGCCTTTTGCAGGATGTCCGTAAAGGCAGAGTCCAGTTCGAGCTCGCCATGTCCGGTCACCATATAAAGCTTAGGCATTGCATTCATTACATAGCCTGCAAACAGAATGCCAAAGGAAATAATTGCTGCGATCATCTGGCTTTCCGTAATGGAGGACACAAATTCTCCAATTGTAATACAGGCAAGACCGTAAAGGAAAAATGCCCCGACTGCCAGATCGGTTTCTGCTAAAGAAATCTCACCAAACGCACTCAGAACCAGAGGATAAATACTGATAATCGCAACCGGGATGAATAGCAATGTGGCCAGTGCATAAAACTTACCCAGCACAATATCCGAAACCCGGATCGGTGCTGTTAACAAAAACTGATCTGAATTCCTTTTTATAAATTGCCAGCATCTTCCTCACCTCCCTGAACGTCTTCCTGTTTTTCCGACTCCTGCGATAAAAGAACAAAGATTTTGTGAAAATTATGTGATTTCCTATTTGTACCGACCGGGGAATTGATTAAAAGACTTGGAAAGTTACAGGTATCCCGGCACGGCTTGACAGGTCTGGCAGGATATGATACGGTCGAAGGGCGATCCTCCGTGAATCCTCTGTTCACAATTTCCGTGACAGCATGGATACCAGGAAATAACCCTATTAACAAACTGCTGTATTGAACAGTTACCTTCTTATAATACTTATGAAACAGAACTCTTACGAACTGAAACAACATATTTTACAGGTATGGAAGCTGAGCCTTCCTGCCATTCTGACACAGATTACCACAATTGTGATGCAATACATTGACTCCGCCATGGTAGGGGCACTGGGAGCCAATGCCTCTGCTTCCATCGGACTTGTTTCCACAACGACGTGGCTCTTTGGAGGCGTTACTTACGCGGTTTCTGCCGGATTTTCCGTACAGGTAGCCCACCACATCGGTGCCGGTGAGGAACAGGAAGCCCGTAATGTGGAACGGCACGGCCTTCTCACTGCTTTGTGTCTGTCGGGAATTTTGTGTCTGACCGGGATTTTACTAAGTCCGCACCTCCCCATCTGGCTGGGAGGCAGTGAGGATATTATCCGGAATTCCTCCGCTTATTTTCTGGTATTTGCACTGATGGTTCCCTTTTCGCAGTTAAATTCACTGTCCTCCTCATTCCTGCAATGCAGTGGGGATATGGTTACCCCAAGTATCCTGAATGCTGCGATGTGTATTCTTGATGTGATCTTTAACACCCTGCTGATTCCGCACTTTGGTGTCATGGGCGCCGGTATGGGAACAGCTCTTGCGTGTGCCGTAATCAGCCTCACAATGGCATGGCGCTGCTATTTCTGTAATCCCGCCCTTTCCCTGAATCGTAGGGAAAAGGGAGCCTTTGAACGGAATATTCTGCAGAAGGCATTGAAAATCGGAACACCTGTCGCTGTTCAGGAAATTGCCATGAGCGGGGCACAGGTCGCATCGACTATGATTATTGCTCCTCTGGGTGCAGTTGCAATTGCAGCTCATTCCTTCGCCATTACCGCAGAAAGCTTTTGTTATATGCCGGGATATGGCATTGGCTCTGCTGCTACCACCTTAGTCGGCAGAAGCATTGGTGCAAAGAAAGATACTCTTGCCCGGCGGTATGGGATCATCTGTACCGTTATGGGTGCTGTTTTTATGGGGCTGACCGGACTTCTGATGATGTTCCTGTGTCCTTATGTGTTCCGTATTCTTACTCCTGATCCCAATGTCCGTCAGCTTGCCGCACGGGTTCTGCGGATCGGACTTCTGGCAGAGCCTTTGTATGGAATCTCCATTGTGGCTGCCGGTGCTTTGCGCGGAACCGGGGATACCTTTGTCCCAAGTCTGATGAATCTTGGAAGCATCTGGATCGTACGAATCGGACTGGCTACGCTTCTGGTTGTCCCGCTCGGACTTCAGGGCGTGTGGATTGCCATGGCCACAGAACTATGCGTCCGTGGACTTCTGATGCTGTACCGCCATAAAACAACCCCCTATTATAAGAAAACGCCTACAGCCGGCCCGCTCTAAGTTCCATTCAAGCTGCTCCTCTGGCTTGCTTTCACTTAAAAAAGATCCACCGGAGCTTTTTCTCATATGCATGACAACTAAGTGCTCTGTGCAAATAGAGAGTCGCTTGCGAACATTTCTTATAAAGCCAAAAAAGGGTGCTCTCCGTAGAGAACACCCTTGTCTGTTTATTTCTTATGCTGTTTTAAGAGCTCCGTTCTTCTGATTATCCTTCAATGGAATTAAGAGTTCCGTCCTACCGGTTATCCTTCAATGGAAATCCGCTTCTTGGTTTCAACTGCCTTGGCTTCCTTCTTAGGAACATCCAACTGCAGGATACCATTCTCGAATTTACCATGAATGTCATCTTCGGAAATGCCGTCACCGACATAGAAGCTACGGCTCATCGAACCGCTGTAACGCTCCTTGCGGATGTAGTTGCCCTTCTTATCGGTTTCATCCTTATCAAGACCCTTCGCTGCGGAAATGGTCAGGTAACCATCCTCCAGCTGAACCTCGATTTCATCTTTCTTGAAGCCGGGCAGATCTACGATAATTTCATATCCGTTGTCCAGTTCCCGGACATCTGTCTTCATTACGTTCTTCGCATGTTTACCATACAATTCCTTGTTTACATCCGGAAATGCAAATCCATCCATAAAGTCATCAAAAATATCTCTACCAAATACGCTAGGCATCATCATAAGTCATTCCTCCATTCTCTTGACATTCGCAGGAGCTCCGTGGGATGAACCATTCACCTTCACGATCTCACTGCTCATGAAACCTATGTCTTATTATTATGATTACAGAACGAAGAATTTTGATTCATCAGAATGAAACTTCCTTTCGGAGAATCTCTTCTGATTGATCTCCTTTCCTTTGTTCTAAGTGTAATATAGCACCTATTATTAGCAGTGTCAAGAGGTGAGTGCTAATTTTTTTGTGAACTTTTTGTGAACTCGATGAGCCAAGCACATTTACGTGAAAGAGCCATCTTTCAAGCTTGCTTGACAAAGATGGCTCTTTCATGGAAATGTATAGGGCGACAGCCCGACAGCGAGGGAAGTCTTTCCCGAGCTGTGCATGGCGTATGCCACTACTTCACAGGGATTTTTCACTTACTTTCGCACTCAATTTTCTTGGTTTGACCACATTTTTACGACAAATCTTTGGAAAAATATAAACCAGATAATTTGTGGTCAAATCTTCTACTGAAAGTAATTTTTTTACAGAAAACGCATTGTTTCCTGTCAGCGCAATAACCTTTGCATTTTCCAAAACCACTTCATCCGGTTTATCCTCAAATTCCTTATCTTCATCGTACCAGAAAATGATGCGACGCTGATAAAACTCAGACAGTTGTTTTACCTGCTGATCAAATAACGTTTAGTGTCATTAATTCAAATTTTTTCAAAATGTTTCCTGTTTTTAGCTTTTGCTCATACTATTGCTTCATCTGATATTCCTGTTCCAATTCATCCGCCAAATATGCGTCGCTCATGCAGTGCATATCTGATACGCCATCACGGATCAACTGATAAACCTCGGAATGATAGAAAAAATCCAATGCCGCATCCAGTGAAAGTCCCTGCTGTTTTGCAAAGCACTCGATGACACGGCTATATTTTTTCTGAAGTAAAATCGGATTGGCCGTCATAGTCTTTCACTCCTTTCAAAATGCAGCAAAGACAGTGCTTTTTCTGTCCGAAAACAAATTTGCAAATTCGGCTTTTCATAACGCAGCCGATTGATTGCTTCCACCTTGTCAATTAGTCCGTCAAAGAACAGCTCCACTGTATTAAACACCTTGTCATTGGCAACACCACCAAGTACAAGATCGTAATCTGTCATATCTTTTCCACTACGGCAATTCAAAATAAAATCAAGCCATTCCTCAGAATAAGAATCGAATTTCAAAACTTTCAATTCCGTTTCCCGGCTCTCATCATATTCATATTTTGAAATAATACCGTCTTTTCCTCGGCGTTTGAATTTCCCACACCATTTCGCAGCCTGCTCATGCAGCGATGTGACATAAAAGCCATGCCCAAAGTCTACGTTAGGGCGGGAATGAACCAAATCCGGCTGTGCAATCTCTAAGAAAGAGCCATGGTAAAGAATCATACTTCCACACCCCTTTCTTTCATCACATCAAGGAGGTCAGCTACGATATATTCCCTGCTCTGAGTGTGCAGCACTTCATATTCCGGCACGATATAACCATTCAGAATATCGCTTTTTTCGGTAAATGCCTGATAGACACGTTCTGCATCCACACCCAGCTTTGCTGCAACATTTTCAATACAAAATACAGCAAACTCAAGTTCATTGGAATTTTTAATCTTCTCATCTGCCATCATACGCAATCCCTCCTTTACTTTATTTTAGCCAAAACATCCTGGAAAATTGCATAATTTTTCTTCACGCCGTCATCCAAATCAATCGAAATCATCTGGTCGGCAAGGTGGTGAATCTTTTCCTCGTAAGTACGGATTTCAGCATCCTGTGCCTGCAAAGCGGTCAGCTTTTTGTTCAGCTTCACACGTTCGCCGGTGGAAGCGTTGGCAATACGTTGTTCCAGATCGGCAATGACAGTACGGTAACGTGCTTGCTGTTCATGCACATAATCGGTACGGATACGGGCAATGGTGTCCGGCTGATAGCGGTGCATATAAATGAGTGCCTTAAAGCCATTCTTCTTGCCGCTGTCAAACAGCCAGTAGATCGGGCGTTTCTGATAAATCTTGCAACGGTCAGAATAGAACTCATTGAGGAAGTAATTGCGAATCACATCCTTCGGCTGACCTTTTCCGCCCAGTCCATCAGCAATAAATTTCGAGTTTTCATCCAGCGTCTCTGCACCATAGACCGTTTTCACAAAGTCCACGAACAAACCGACAATATCATCCTCAAAATATTCATCGTCACAAATCGGGATAATGTTATCCTTATCAGCAGGGAATGACACATATTTTCTGGCATCCCATTCGCCGCCTGCATAAGCAAGTCCATCCACATCCAGAGAGTAGTGACCGAACATACAGCCGACAGCATAGGAAATGAAAGAGCGAATATCTCTACCAAGGTCTGCCTTACGGACAGTTACATCTTTATCCTCGACCTCCGGTGTCAGCTCATCCTGCAAGCCGTAAATGTCGATGAAGATGCGGTTCAGTTCTTCCTCGTTGTCTTTCATCTGGTTGAAGCGGTCTTCACACTCGTTCTGCCACTGATCAAAGGCTTCGGAAATGGTCGAAACTTTGCGGAGCAGTGAATGATGTTGGAAATCCCATGAGGTTTCAAAAGAATCCCAATCTTCTTTTGAAATATCAATATTATCCTGTATCATTTTTTCGATATTATCTCTATCTGCATCAACAAGCGGAATAGATTTGACATCTACTACTTGCAAATTCAATGTTGGACTTAACATTGAGAGATACTCAAGCATTATCCGCAAATCAACGCTCCCTTACTTCCTTCCGGATTTCTTTCATATACTCCTGCATATCTTCTTCTGTTTCAAATCCAGCCTTTTGTGCTTCACCTGCAAAGGCATCCTCTGCACGTTTAAATGCAAGCATTGCAGAGTTTTCAAAATAAAATCAACTTCCATTATTAATAGGTGAGTGCTAATTTTTTTGTGAAGAATTTGTGAACGCTGCAAGCCTTTAAGAAGGATAACCTGTTACTCAGATACCTGTGATGAGATTATTTTCCAGACAATAGTAATAAACCCCATCCTCTTCTACCGGCCTGCATATGGCAGCTGCTCTTGCCTTGACTGTATCCCTGGCATTACCCATTGCCACGCCTGTACCAACAGCTTCCAGCATCTCAATATCATTTTCTCCATCGCCAAAAGCAATCGCTTCCTCTTTTGAAAAGCCATAGTAATCAAGTACTGCATTTACAGCATTTCCTTTTCCGCAATTCAATGGAATAATATCCGCAGCTTTATCCCACCATGCAGTTATCTGCGTTTCTTTGGTACCCTCTAAAATCTGATCGTACTCTTCTTTTCTGCACGAACACATTATCTGATAAATATCGTCCTTACATAATTCATCAAAATTTTCTGCAATTGTGAGTATTTCATTTCCAAATCTGAAATACTGCTCCAGATCCTGATCTGTACCATTCGTAACAATAAAATGCTCATTGCTGATTGCCGCTGCCCTGTTCATTTTTTTAAGATTCCGGATGATCTGCTGCTTATCATGATGATTCAAAGGATTTTTGAAAATGATTTTCTCTCCGACCGTCACATAAGAACCATTAAAAGTCAGCAGAACATCAAACGTAACATCCTGAAATGCAGGAATCGAAAGATAACCTCTGCCTGTTGCCATACATAACAGGATTCCTTTTTGACGAAGAGAGTTTAATGCTTTAGCTGTTTTCTCTGTCAGTTCCCTATGACCCATTTTCAGCAATGTACCATCAATATCAAAAAAAGCTATTTTTATCATTCCGTCACCTCTGGTAGAAACTATTTTCCGCAACACCTGGAATCTGTCTTTCTAACTGACGAGTACTCCATTGAGATTTTACTGCTTCGTCCATATAAAATTGTCTTGCATTGTCATTTTCCACTCGCATTAAAAGTCGATAATGTGTCCAACTCAATTCGCTACGCAGTGCGTAGCCATTTGGAAAAGTCAGATAAAACTGTCTCATATTTTTTAAATTTGCAACCGTAAAACCTCTTCCAAAATCCTGTGTCATCTGCTTCGATAATTCTTTGAGTAAACCTGTTCCATATTCGGCACGTTCTTCTCCATTTTGTTCTTCCACAATAGACTTTCCAATTTGCCAGTAGGCTTCCACCATAGTAAAATTGGCAGTCTGATAAACTTTGTCTCTCGCATTTGTGAGTATTTTCTTAATCTCACTATAAAACGCTCTATCCATCAGAACGACCTCCTTTTAATACTTTTTGCAACAATATCACAACTTTTGCAACTTGAAATGCCGATCTGACATTTCAAGTTGCTTCTATAATCAGCTCTTATAGTTACTCGGATTTTATGGCTTTATTTTACCCTGTTTTTCTCATTCTGCCTACTGCTATTTCACATTCACATATAATAATGAGATCGCATTCCACGATCTCATCACCTTCATTTAAACATAAATCAATTCCTTGAGAATAATCTCTTCCGCAATCGCTCTGTGCTGCTTTGCAGCGCTTACCCATGCCATCTGATCTTTTTCCTTATCTGGCAATGGTTCTTTTTCTTCCAGTTGTTTCAGAATCACCTCTATTTAGTTTCTACCGTAAGTCCAAGCCTTGCTGCTATACCGAAATATCCATACATCGTATCTTCATCCTCCAAAACAGTGGAGTAATCTGTTCCCGATGGGAACGTAATCTCGTACTGTGCACTTTGATATTCAAAGCTTATGGTCACTGTTACATCGCTTCTTTCCGACATTTTATTTAAAAGATAATCGCTGATGGTATGGAGCTTACCAAAGTCAATTGTAACATTTCCGTTTTCCGGTGCATCCTTGATGAAGCCATACAGGTTTTTCACAGTGGCCATACTTGCAGGAATGGGCTGGGATTCCTTAACCATACCGCAGGACATACATTTATACTCTTCCAAGCCGTCTATACCGGGCTGCGGTTCTACCGTTGTTACCCACTGGAAGCTGCATTCGTGGGATGGTGCGGCAGATGATTCTGTTGAATGAGCAGCTGTGGGCTGCGAAGGAGGAGTAACTGTGGGTTGCGAAGGAGTAAAGGGATAATAAATATGAAAAACAAATTCAACAACTTGAATCGACCCCTGGGATACTGTCGGAGGGGTATAGTCAACCAATTTTGCATAATCATATTGGCTATCATTGGGAATCGTAATAGAAACATTACTTAGATTTTCACCACAAGTTGTTATACTACTTCCAACACGTTTTGAATTATAAATATAGTCCCACCGAACTATATAGATATATTTATCGCCTGCTGGTGGCTGGGAAAAACCGTTAAAAACAAGTGTATCATCAGAATAATAAGTATTTTGTAATGCGAACATAAAGCTGCCAGGATCTGATAAATCAATGGAATAATTCTTCGCTGCCCTTACCTCCAGTTTCATCCCGGCAAATATACCTGTCACCATGATCACTGACAGCATCATAGTCATGATTCTTTTTCCTGTTCCTGTTATTTTACCTTCCATCTCTTTTGTCCTCCTTTTCCGGTAATTCATTCTTTCCTTTCCGCTCCCTTAACCCACGTTCCCTGTCCCGCAATCTGATACAGCATAACGTAACCGCAACTGCCAGAACAAAGGAAACAACACTCACAAGCACGTAGCTTCCTGCATCTTTATACAGCAGGACAGAACCGTACATGCCCTGAGCCGCCATCTGTGTATGTCCTGCCACCACATGAAGCATTCCTGCAAGAAAGGCAAATAAAACCATGCACGCCGCAGATAATCCGTAAATTTCATGCCTCTGCTGCTGACAGTTTCTTTCATAAATACGCCGTTTTACCAGTTCCACCCGCTTTTGATTATTGTACATGGGATGTGTCGCCTCCTTTTTCAAAGCCTTATTTATAAGGGTTTCAATCCTGCATTATTTCCTATCTGTTTTCTTCCATTTCCGAAATCCCAGATGTAAGCCAGGTCCGATCACCAAAGCTCCTGCGCAAATGCAGATAACCGGGATCCAGCCGCCACTGTGGGAGCTGTCCTCTGACGGCAGATTCACACTGTCATCCGGCTTTGAATCATTGACTGCGGGGTTATTGTCTGCAGGATTATTCTCCGCTGTTGATTTCTGATCACCCCCGGTATCCTCCGTTCTTTGATCTCTTATGACTTGATCCGCCGTGACCTGGTCTTCCGTGCCTCGATCTTCTATAGTTTGGTCTTCTGTGCTCTGATCCTCCGTATCCTTCTGTGTGTCCGATGAACCCGGTTCGTAAGCTCCGATAAGAGATTTTCCGTTGTCTTTCCTTACGGTCTTTGCGTTATCTCCTGCTATAAGCTGTGCCGGAACTACCTGCTTGATCCAGCCTGCATAAACCGTCCTGTTTCCATCAAGCCGGATTTCCGTAATGGGCTGTGTCAGATTCCGATCCGCATACCAGCCGCTAAATTCATAACCTTCACGGGTTGGCCGGTAGCCGGAAAGATTGATCATATGTCCTTTCCATGCGCGAACTGCTTTGATACTGCTTCCACCACAGGTATCAAAGGTCAAGGCAGGATAGCTCACCGGAGCTGTGCCACTGCTTTCCTTCGTATCACCTGAATTGTCATGGTTGGTATTATCATGGTTTGCGTCATTATGTTCTGTTTGAGCCGGGGGTACCGGCACTGTATTTTGCTTCCATTTCGCATAAAAAGTCTTATCTCCTGTATCGGTACTGCTGATTTCCGTAACAGGAGAGCCAGAGAAGCCGCTGTCCTCATACCAGCCTTCAAAAGTATAGCCTTCGCGGGTGATGCCACCTCCTCCCGGCAAAGCCGCACCCGTGCCACAGGTATAGTCGGTTACATCTTTGCCGTCTGCAATCTTGCCTCCATTTGTTTCCAGCTTCACGATATAAGTTTTGGCTGACCACTTCGCATAGAAGGTCTTATCTCCTGTATCGGTACTGCTGATTTCCGTAACAGGAGCGCCGGAGAAATCAATGCCCTCATACCAGCCTGCAAAAGTATAGCCTCCGCGGGTGATGTCAGCAGCTCCCGGCAGAGTTAATGATGTCCCCCCGGTATAGCTTTTAATCTCCTTACCAGGTGCAATCGTTCCTCCATTTGTTTGCATTGTCACCTGATAAACTTTATTCCAATGAGCCTCAAGCTTCAGATTATCTGTAACATTATCACTGAAATCCCACTTAGGATTTGGATTTCCAGACACATACCAGCCTTCAAATTCATAACCGTCCTGCACGGGAGCTCCGGGATCCTGCGCTTTCTGTCCACGAAGAACTTCCTGTTGAGGAATTGATCCGCCTCCTTTTGTATCAAATTCAACCTTAACTTTTGCGCTGTTCTTGATTTGACAACTCCTATCCACGATGCCGCTAAATATACCGCCTTCTATCTTACAGTTCGACACGATTCCCTTGAAAGTTGTCATTGAAGCAGCAGAATTCTCAGTACATATCGTCAGCTTATCATTTTGACGTGTCTCTATTGGCAGGTTTCCTTCCACAATTCCTCCATTTGCATATAATACTGCATTTGGAATAGTCTCGATATCCTTAGTAAATTGAATATCACGTTTAATTGTTCCTCCATACAGATAGAATTCAGCAGCAGCAACATACTCGATGTTGGAATCTATCGTTCCTCCATAAATCCTGAGTTTTGCATTCTCATAAATTAGAATCCCTTGATACGATCCATTAATGATTTTCCCTTCCTGCTGACCTGCATTTTTTATGTTCAGTTCACTTGATTTCAACAGTAATATTGCATTATTGCCGTCGCCCATCTCCAGCTTATGACCATTCAAATCCAATGAAACAGTGGAAGAACTATTTATTTGCCCAATTACAAGATTTTCATCCAGCGTTATATTCTCTCCCAGACGGTAATTTCCAGACGGAAGCCTATAAAAAAAATGGCCGTTGGGATGTCGCACTCTATAATTATTCTCAATAGTATCCTGCTTCAATTCCACATCTCCACCGTTATTGGGAGCCATAACAATTGGCAGTCCATTTGCTCTCAACGTATTTTCAACATTTATGTCGGAGCTTTCTTCGCTGCATACATGAGTACATGCTGTCGGCTGGGCTTCTTCGGATTCCATTGCATCATTTCCGGACACCGTACCGGTTCCGGTGGTCTGCGGATAGCATTCTGATGTGTGCACATGAACGCAGCTCTTTGTCAGCGTATCACAGGTCTCGGTATATTCATGCGTCTGTCCTTCCTCCTGCTGCGTCTGCCCCTGCTCCTGGGGCTGCTCTTGCTCCTGTTCTTGTTCCTGCATCTGCTCTTGTTCCTGCATCAGCTCTTGCTTCTGCATCTGCTCTTGTTCCTGCATCTGCCCCTGTTCCTGCATCTGCTTTTGCTCCTGGGGCTGCTTTTGCTCCTGGGGCTGCTCCTGTTCCTGTTTCTGCTCTTGCTCCTGCGTCTGTTTTTGCTCCTGGGGCTGCTTTTGTTGCTGTTCTTGTTCCTGCTCGAATCCCGCTTCTGTTTCAACCGGCTCTGCCGCCCATACCGGCACCGATATTAATGTTAAGAGCATGCTCATACTCAGCAATATTCCATAAATTCGTTTTGTCCTTTTTTTCATTCTGCGCTGTCCTCCCCTTACTGTAATGCATTTTCGCAACAGCTCAGCCTTTTCCATTCATAAGTTGCCGTTTTCTACGGGCTAACTAATCAATATCCATACTTTCCGGCAACTTATTTCATGTCGGGCATCCACCCTATAGAAATGATAGTATAAGCCTCCCTTAGCGAGCAGACTCCCACAGTCCTCTTATACTATCATTTCTGCATGGCTGAACTGTAACACAATTTCCAAGACCCTATATGTTCTATATATACTTAGGTACAAAAAATCCAAAAAACTCTCACCCCAATTTGTTTTTTTACAGAAGGAATCAATTGCCTCATTTGCCAAAGTAAATTCCGGTCGCTCTACCCTCAAAGCTGAAATAACTTTGTGCCCTTGTCTTCCACTTCCATTTCAGACAGAAAAAGACGGAAGCCACATTTCTATGACTCACGCCTTTTCATCTACATTTTTCGGTTTTTCTCTCTGGCTTCCGGAGAATTTTGGACTTTTTTACTGCTTTTCTCGGCTTTATGTCCATTCTCACCGGCTCTGTTCCATATTTTCCTCTGGCTTCCGGAGAATTTTGGACTTTTTCCTGCTTTTTCTGTGCTTTATGTCCATTCTCACCGGCTCTGTTCCGTATTGCCTTCTGGCTTCCGGATGTTTTTGGACTTTTTTACTGCTTTTCTCGGCTTTATGTCCATTTTCTCCTGCCCGGTTCCGTATTTCCCTCTGGCTTCCGGATGTTTTTGGACTTTTTCCTGCTTTTTCTGTGTTTTATGTCCATTTTCTCCTGCCCGGCTCCGTATTTCCCTCTGGTTTCCGGATGATTTTGGACTTTTTTACTGCTTTTCTCGACTTTATGTCCATTTTCTCCTGCCCGGCTCCGTATTTCCCTCTGGCTTTCGGATGTTTTTGGACTTTTTCCTGCTTTTTCTGTGCTTTATGTCCATTCTCACCGGCTCAGCTCCGTATTTCTCTCTGGCTTCCGGATGATTTTGGACTTTTTTACGCTTTTTCTGTGCTTTATGTCCATTTTCTCCTGCTCAGCTCCGTATTTCTCTCTGGCTTCCGGATGATTTTGGACTTTTTTACTGCTTTTTCTGTGCTTTATGTCCATTTTCTCCTGCCTGGCTCCGTATTTCCCTCTGGCTTCCGGATGATTTTGGACTTTTTCCCTATTTTTCTCTCTTTTATGTCCATATGGAAGAGTACAGAAGTCTCCGGACTGAGAAATGCTGCACTGAGGCGGATAAAAAGGTCAGCGATCACACCCTTTTTGTTCCAAAAACTGCTTTCCCGACTGCCATAAGCAAAACCGGCAGAATGTAGGCAATATATTGTGCCGTGCTGCCATAGGCAATCAGAAGATTATAGATCGCATGAAACGTGATGGCCGCCCCTAACAATCCACAAGTTCCGGCCACCTTCAGCCATGTACGCTGCCACGCATATGCAAGTCCGGCTCCGACAATCACGCCACAGACGACATGCATCGCTCCCGTTCCGAATCCCCGGAAGAAGATCAGTGAAAAATGACCTGCTCCATTCTGGGTCAAATAACAGATGTTTTCAAATGTTGCAAAGGAAACTGCAATAGTAATCGCCGCATTTTTGATGCGTACCGGTTCCGGTTCAAACACCAGCAGATAAAACAGAAGTGGAAGAAGCTTCATCACTTCCTCCGTCACCGGAGCAATTTCCACAGCAGCCGCCAGCTCATCTGACTGATAAATTGCAGCAAAGAAGGTATTAATATAGGCAGAAAACAGGCACACTCCCATCCCGGCAATGCAAAACAGGAAGAAGCGGAGCTGCTTTTTCCCCATACAGAGCGCGGCAATCAGCAACGGTGATACCATACAGATAAATACATTTTCTATGTAAGTCATGCTTCCACCGCCTTTCTTGTTGCCGGAAATAATCCCAGCAGGCTGCCTGTCAGCAAAATATCCATCCAGAAATATGGATTTCCTATAGAATTACTGCTAAAGAAGCAGCCTGTTGTCCATAAGGTATATTCTGCGGCAATATACCAGAGAACCCCGATATGAAAGTACTGTCTGCTGCGTGCCACTCCTATCTGCTTTCTCGTGAAAATAAGTCCCCGGACAGAACAATAGGAAATGACCATCATCATTCCACACCAGAGCAGGTTTGACAGAATATCCCCATAAAAACAGTAAAATACACACAAAAAGGCGCCGAACAATACCGAAATCCAGGCTGTCCGGCACGGAAAGGTACGTTCTGTTTCATCTGACAAAGTATATTGCAGAATACGAAGAAAGATAATACTTGCAATCCATCCAAACTCTGATACATAGAACACCTGGGGCGTTTTTGAAAACAGAATGAGATAAAGCGTCCAGTAAAGGGAGCCCAATGCAAAGCAACCATAAAAACAGGCAAGCAGAAAATATGCCTGTCTGCCCCTCCGGCGATAATAGATCACCGCAAGACAGAATCCAAGCAGCGTAACCAGGAATTGCAGTACATTTTCAATCAGCTCCATCCTCTTCATCCCCCTTGTCCATGGCACTCTGCTGTGTCTTACCCAGGTGATGGATACGAACACCGAGAATCGTAATACCCACGCCAAGAATAAAAGCAGCCAATCCTACAATAATATAGGACAGGACATTACTGTTATGAAAGATGCTTGCCGTCATCTCATAGTGTGAATAGCTGTCTGCACTGAGCTGCCCGGTAAATTCCGGCATATAAGCGGAAAGACCGACAATCAACAGAAGGCTTGCCGCCACGGCCAAAGCCATAACCATCCGGCTCCGCTGCAGCCTGTCCTTCCTCTTCTTCTGTTCTATCCGACGCTTTACTTCAACAACACGTTCCTCATTACTCCGCATTTGAAATTCCCTCCCGTTCCAGCAGCTTCCGCAGGCTCTCCTTTCCCCGGTACACCAGATTGGTAACCTGCTTAATGTTCTTATTCATAACCTGGGCTGCCTGCCGATAGCTCATATCTTCAAAATAAACCAGGTACAGAACCTCCCGGTAAGCCTGATTTAACTCACTCATACATAAATGAAGGATCCGGTTACGCTCCTTCGTCCGGATGACCTCCTCCACTAATATTTTTCCTTCTGGTTCCTCAACCAGATCATCTATGCTGAAGGAGTGTTTCCGCCTGCTTTTATGCCGCAGCGCCATATGACGTGCCGCCTTATACATATATGCCTTAAGTCCGCCATCCCGTATGGATGGCTTTTTCGTAAACAAATAGGAAAAAACATCAATCATCAGGTCTTCTGCCTCATGAAGATCGTGCAGATAACCATTGATATATAAAGTCAGGGAATTGCCGTACTTTTGCATCAGGCTGTCAAGTCCTGTTTCATCCCCGCTTAAGTATTGCCTGTATAAGTCTTCATCCTTTTGCATTGAAAAATCCTTCATCATAAGTAATGTATTCCTTCCAGCAAATCCCCTCCGCAGCCGCCCCGACTGCTTTAGTTCATTATATAAAGTTCATTTTTGAATGTCTACTAATTTATACCTTTTAAAATATTGTAATTTCAGCTTTTTCTTACGCAGCCTGACAGCAAGTGTCCGGCTACTGTATGAACAGTAACGATAATTCCGATATCGGGATTGCCTGCCTTACAGAAATGATTGTAATTTCTCCTTCCGGCACATATAATGAGGTTGAAATCAACTTTCACGTAATATGTGAAACGGATTCCGGCTGCAAACTGACAGACGCATCCATAACATCCCCTCTAAAGGAGTAACCGTCATGGCAAAAGAAGCACCCTGGAAGAACCGCATACGATCCGTTATTTTACTGGCACTTTTTTATTTTCTTTTTCTCGGATCGGAATACCTGTTTGATAACAGTATTATTTATCATACAGATTCTCATGGTGTCGTCATCGCTCAGAGCTATATTTTAGGAATCAGCACTCTGGGTTTTCTTTTTTATCCTGTTTTTAAATACCTTGCCGTTAAAAAAGCTGCCGGTTTGAAATACTTGGGTATCTTTTTCTGTTTTCTGGTTGGTACTGTATGCTATTTCCTTATAAACCGGCACCCCGGTTATGCACTGACTCTGACTGCAGGCTGTGTCCTCTTTTTTCTGCTGGGAATTCTTGGCAGTTCCATACATTACCTGTGTTCTCTTTTATTGATTCAGGATTCTCTTCTGCCCGCTGTCGTAGGATTCGGCTATGCCTTTGGTATCCTGCTTCAATTTATCAATAATAATTTCGTATCCAATGCTGCAATCAGTGCACTGATTCTGAGTCTGTCACTGGTTTTACTGTTGTTTCTGCTGACCCGGATTCGCTTAAAACATACTGTCAGAACGGATACACCCTTAAAAACCCGCATTCTGACTCTACACCCGCTGCGTACCGGACTTCTCCTTGCCGGTATCATTGCACTGATGACCTGTATCTTTTCCACCCTCGACAGTGAAATGACGCTGCTGCATGCATCCGGAGAACTGAATCTCGGGAGTCTTCCCCGCCTGCTGCTTGCACTTAGCGGAATCTGTGCCGGAATCCTGTTTAGTAAAATCCGTGAAAGGTATCAGAATCTGTTCATGTTCTGTGTCATGCTCTTCTCTACCATCTGCGTAGTTCTGCTGCAGGTCGACGGAAGTATCCTTATTTCCTGCATCATTTTCTATCTGTCTGCTGGAATCTTTGCCGTTTATTTTACGGTCAGCTTCATGAGCCTGTCCTACCACACCAGGATTCCGGAGCTCTGGGCCGGACTGGGACGTGCCGTCAATAACCTGTGCGCCGTATGTATCAGCCAGCTTATCATGATGCTGGTTTCCTCCGGAAATCCTGCTGTTATTTACACAATAACACTTGTTATTTTTGTAGTCACCGGCATTGCACTGTTTGTTTATACAGTTCAGGCAGATACCTATGTTGCGCCTTCTGATCTTACCTTAAACGTAATAGGTATTTCATCCGGTTTTTCAGTTGCCGGTTCAGAGACTGTCAGTTCAGAGTATTCACAATACCTCTCTTCCGGAAGCTCAGATTGTCATACGAAATCTGCTGCCCCTGTCGTCCCCGCTTCTCCCGGACCTTCCGCACCTTCTTCTCCCTCAGACCGAGAGCTGCACTTCCGGCAGTTCAGCGATCACTTTGCTCTGACAGATCGTGAAAAAGAGGTTTTAAAGGTGCTGCTCACCTCTGACAAAGGTATGCAGGAATTGGCTGACCGGCTCTACATTTCCCGAACCATGCTCTATCGCCATGTTGCTTCCCTCAATGAAAAGACTTCTACCAAATCACGGATCAGTCTTATTCAGTTTTATTATAGCTGGGATCCGGAAGATTAGTCCGGTCAGAAAGCGCATTTTCCTCAATAGTTAAATTTCAATTTGATTATTCATTTTATTATAATCTAATCGATAAAACACCATTTGGAACGTTTGTAAACTTATATTCTACCTCCCCATGTGCTACATTATGAATAATCATTCAGAAGCATTCCCACTATCAAAGCATAAATCAGCTTCTGAATAATTACCGGTTACACTTTTAGATGCTTTAATTTAATAGGAGGATGTAGACATGAATTATGAAAACAGGAAAATGAAACAGTGCCCAAAGCCAAAGTGGTTTCAGGATTTAATAACGTTGGTTATCTCTTTTGCCATGGTAGTTGGGATCTTTGGTGGGATGAAGCTAGATGTAGAGGCAAATGAACATTCACTAAAATTATCGGATTTAGCCAATAACGAAGGTAAGACTAACTTTATGAATGATACTTTTACATCAGGGGATACTATTAAAATAGATGCTAATGGTACCACATATACTTCTGCCATGTGTTATTTTTATATTGAATATGGCGGTGAGAAGCTTCCTGATGAACATCTTATGTTTATGCAGTCAAAGAATTATGTGTCTACACTAACAATTCCCAGCAAAGAGACAACAACAATGCAATGGCAATGTACTAGTATAAATGATTCCGAAACACAGACTATATACTTTACCTTTGTGTTTAAGAATTCTTCATCGGATCCTTCCGATACCCCTTCTTCTGAAACCGGTTCGGAGTCTGCCTCATCCACTCCTTCCGATACCTCTTCCTCGCAAACCGGTTCGGAAGCTGTTCCCTCCCACCAATGTAACTTCCAGTGGGTAACGACAGTAGAGCCGCAGCCGAATGCAGACGGTCTGGAGGAATATATGTGTACCGGATGCGGAGCTGTGCAGGAACAGAGATCAATTCCTGCCAGTGTGGCATCAGTGAAAAATCTGTTTGGTTTTGTGAACAATGTACCTGAAAATGGTACAGTTACGACCGATTTCGGCAGACTCCACACCATCAGCGATTATCTGTTGAAGAAGATGGCAGAACGCAGCGATGCCGCTGTCACTATCCAGTTTGAGTACAAGAATCAGAAATTGCAGATTACCTTCCCTGCCGGAACGGACTACACTCCGGTTTTGGATGATACCGACACGATGTATGGCTTCTATGGAGTTGTAGCCAAGCTTGGATTAACGGTTACGGAACAGCAATAATTCAAGATGTTTGTTTTATGAAATAATTACAATACGACAACACAAAGCTGACAGCTTCATAAAAATGTACGTTCAATCTATAAAGGGGATTTGAATACAGGATAAGGCACACAGGAATCGACCTGTGTGCCTTTGAAGCATTTTAAAAGAAGTGCAGCAACAGCATATATGTCGCAGTTCCAAGAAAAATGCTTAAAAAGGTACTTCGTTTAAAATGATAGCTGACAGCAACAACCAGTACTGCAAGCAGCTTTTGTATGCCGGTTCCGGCAAAATCAGAAGGAGCATCCTTCAGGCAATAAATAATCAGAACCGCCATAATTGCAGAAGGAAGCATTTCACCCAGCTTCTGCAGCCAGTCCGGCATTTTCCTTTCTCCGGAAAAAATCAGAAACGGCAGGGCTCGAAGTCCGAACGTAATCGCCGTGGATAACGCAATGGTGGCTGCAAGCATTGGTGTACTCATTCTGCTGCCTCCTTTCTCCCTGCAAAGAACAGAATTCCGGAAACAAGAAGTAACGCCGGAAGGATAAAGCTGCTCTGTCCGAAGATCAGCAGACACACAATTCCACAGGTAAGACCTGCCAGTGCCGGTATATGGCTGGATGCCTTTTTCCACTGATCCATAAAAATAATCACAAACAATGCCGTCATGCAGAAGTCAATTCCTTCCATTTCAAAGGGAATCAACTGTCCCTTATATTCTCCTCATCCCCGGCAAATAAATTGAATAATTACTTCTCCGCGCGGATCAGATTCTTATAGAATTGCACCGCACCGGGCAGGCAGTTATATTCAATGCACTCATTCAGTCCATGCATGCCCTTCATCTGCTCCGGTCCGAAAACCACAGGTGCAAAGCGGATGCAGTTGTCACATACCGGACTATAGAACTGTGCATCGGTAGCCCCGGTCATTACATAAGGGCTGGATGGCAGTCCCGGAAAGGTCTGTGCAATCACCTGTTCCATCATTCGATACCCCTCACCATGGATATCTACAGGCTTTGTATAGTCATTGGAATGGATAATTTCCGTCTCTAAACCGTATTTGGAAGCCAGATTCCTGATAATTTCAAGACTTTCCTTTTCTCCCTGATGGGGAATAAAGCGCATATTGGCTCCAAGGGTTGCTTCCTGCGGAATCACATTATATGCATCGGAACCGGACTGCATGGTAAATGCAATTGTCGTCTGCAGCATAGCTCCTGCCTGTGCACTGATCTTCGGAAGTACCGCTTTTAAGAGCGGCTTAAACAGCCATATATTTCCAAGCACCAGCTTTAACCCGAAAGAGGCATATGGTGCCAGAGAAGCAAACATGGCAGAAACCTCCGGAAGCATCTTCTTACGGAACGGTGAATGCTTCTCTACTTCGGTTACAAAAGCGGAGAGGCGTGCAATCGGTGTTCCCTTGGACGGTGCACTGGCGTGTCCTCCATTACTTTTTGCAGTAAACTTCACGTCGGCTTTGCCCTTCTCAAAGACACCCACCATTGCAAAGTTTCCATGAATTCCTCCAACGGGTTCCGTAATGATGGCTCCACCCTCGTCACACAGAAGGAACAGCCGGATTCCTCTTCGCTGCAGTTCCTTTACAAGCTTCGGTGCTCCGTCTCCTGCCCATTCTTCAGTACAGGAGGATGCCAGATACACATCCGTCGGCGGCACAAAGCCTTCCGCAAGCAGTTCTTCCACTGCCTCCAGAAAAGCCATTACCGTACACTTCGTATCTGCCGTACCTCGTCCCCATACCTTACCATCTGCAATATCTCCGGAAAAAGGAGCATGAATCCACTCTCCCTCTGCCGGAACGACATCCTGATGACTCATCAGAAGGATCGGCTTTTCGGACGATTTTCCCTTCCAGTAATATAACAGGTTTCCATCTATTTCGGTTTTCTGAAGCTCTTTATGTACCAAGGGGAAGAGCTCCTCTAAAACCTTATGAAATCCAAGATACTTCTCCACTTCTGCTATTCCGGCATGAGAGGTCGTGTCACACTGTACCATCCTGGAAAGCTTTTCGGCAAGCCGGAGTGCCTCTTTTTCATCTGCTTCCGGCTGATAATCGGAAGTTTTGTCCGGCATCAGAAGTGTCCGGATTATTGCAATCAGTAACAATAAAATGATGATCAGAAGTATTCCAAGTAAAACCAATCCTAGATATTTCATAATTCTCTTTCCTTCTTTCTTCGTAACCGTTTCTTTTTATTGCAGTTACCTTTCCTGCTCTATCAATAAATGAGTGTAACTATTCAAAATTCTCAACCTGAATCCGATCAGAATAACATCCTTACTCTGCCTGGTCTTTCTTTCCCTTCTTAAAGAAAATCCACGCTGCCAGAATAGCAACTGCGCCGGACGGAATAATCATAAAGCTGGTCGATCCGATCAGTCCCGGTACAAGGATAAACAGCGCACTCATCAACACAAGCGGGAATACGGCTATATGCATATTCTTACGGTAATATTTATAGGCCATCGCTCCAAATAACGCCGGAACCACGTTTTCAAACGCCGGCTGCAATACTTCACTCTGTAAAACCGGCTGCAGCGGAACCATTAACAGGACGCCGGCTGCCAGAACCAGAATCGTGACAAGGGATGAGGTTGCAATGGAAATCGTAGAAATGATTTCATTTTCCGGTGTTCCGGTCTTCGCACCCACCATGTCACGCGCATTGACTGCACATGGAATCTTCATATTAATCAGATTACCGGTAATAAATGCAAGGTATCCACCACCGGACCCCAGCATCGGTGTATAAATCAAAAACTCTGCCACACTGCTTACAAGCCATACCAGCCCTACCGATAAAAAAGCTCTTGCCACCGCTCCAAGATCCGGATAAGCTCCTAAAATTTTTCCCATCAGGAACGGTGCCCCTACCAGCATAACCAGTGTCACAGCACTTACTACTCTTCCGATTACATGCGTGCGTTTCCGGTATTCTTCCCACGTACTTGTTTTATTTTCTTCCATAATTTTCGTGTCCCTTCCTTAATTACTACTTACTTCTATGTATCTGCTGTTATTGATATATCTATCGTAACTGTTCAGTACCTTCACAGTTACGATGCAAAATCCATTTAAAATCAGCTTCGCTGATGGGATTTTGCACTATTGAATCATATTCGTACGGTCTTGGCAGCATGTGCTTCGACCTGTACTGAATAGTTACACAGGATCATAAAATTCAGGCTCAGATCAGCCCGACAATCACAGCGGCTGCCATACCGGCAATCATACTTCCTGCAATGGAAAAGCTGTCCACCCAGCCAAGCTTTTTCTTTTCGGACAGGAATACGAAGATTCCCATTACCAGTGCAGAAACCACCATAACCACAAGCGGAATGATGTCTCCATTAAAGGTAAACAGACCGTTTTCAGAAATAAAGCCTCCAATATAACGGCCAATGTAGGTACTCACAAGTCCAATGAACATTGCAGTCATCGCAAGATCCGCAAAACCGGCTGATCCCGACTTGCCGGAAGAAGAATTCTTCGTGAGCTTCTGTGTATATTTCTTATTTAAGAAAATCGATAATACCATGCCCCACATAATACAGATACTCATCAACAGCGCAATCGTAGAAAATGACGTTGCTGTCATTTCAGATGCAGAAAGTGTGGTCATTCCCACCTGCTCCGCTGCGGCCTGTGCTACCTGTGTCTCATAATGAAGCGCTCCGATCACGGAAAGACGAAGCCATGGCCACGGTGTTCCCAGACTTCCGGAAAGTGCAATGACTCCCAGTAAAATTCCAATACTCGGCAGTACCGAAAAGGTTGCACTTGAAATAATGGTCCGTTTCATTTTCGTTTCATCCATTCCCAGTGCCTTGCCCGCCCGATAAGCCCTGATGAGAAAAATCACGCAGACAACTGCCACAAATGCAATGATGCCGCCACAAATGAGGTACATGGGCGCGCTGTTCAACTGATTTAAAATCGTCATAACTCTACACTCCTCTATTTTCATTGATTCAATCTATCTAAGATTATGCCACATCAACTTCAAAAGTTCCATATGATCTTTCCCATGAAGTAAAACTGAGGTAACAGTTCAGCCAAGCCCATTCATAAGCTGCCGGATTGTACAGATTGGCTAACAAATATACGTGTTTTCCAACAGCTTATTTCATGTCGGGCGTCCGCCCTATAGAAATGATTGTATAAGCTGCCCTTAGTGAGCAAGCTCCCACGGTCATCTTATACAATCATTTCTGCATGGCTGAACTGTTACAAACTGAGATTAAAATCAGATTGTCAAAAGTTATATAAGGTTATATAATGGTTTTAAAGTTATATATAGTTATATAAGAATTCAAAAGTTATATATAGTTATATAAGAAAGCAAAAGTTATATAAACTTATATATGAGGTGAGCCATGAACAATCCTTTTACTCTGTCTTTCGGGAAAAAACCAGTGCAATATATTTCCCGTATTACACAGACTAATGAAATTATTGATAATTTTAATGCCGAGCTTCCATCCAACCAGATCTATATGATTACAGGTGTCCGCGGTTCCGGCAAAACGGTTATGATGACCAATATTTCCACAGAACTAGGCCAGCTTTCCAATTGGATTACTGTGGAACTGAATCCTACACGGGATTTACTGCAAAGCCTTGCGGCCAAGATATACAGCATTCCGGATCTGCATGAATGTTTCATAAAGGCAAAGCTTGATTTTTCCGCATTCGGATTGGGCGTATCCATTGAACATGCTCCACCGGTTACCGATATTGAGGATGTCCTTATGCATATGTTAAGCCATATCCAAAAACTGGGAAAACGTCTTCTGATTACTATTGATGAAGTAACCAACTCTGAAAACATAAAAATTTTCACCAGTTCTTTTCAGATTTTTCTCAGGGAAGATTATCCGATTTTCCTTTTGATGACCGGATTATATGAAAACATCTACGAATTGCAGAACGACAAGGCCCTCACCTTTTTATACCGCGCTCCCAAGTTAATTTTAGAGCCTTTAAATTATACTGCAGTCCGCAAAAGTTATGCTGATATTTTTCAGATTGATCTGGAAACTGCAGAGAAAATGACCTCCCTTACCAAAGGCTATCCATTTGCCTATCAGGTGCTGGGATATCTATACTGGCTTCACAGGGATACAAAATCTCTGGAAGAAATCTTACCAGAGTATGACCAGTATCTGGAAGAATATGTATATAGCAAAATATGGTCTGAACTGTCCGAACTGGATAAGAAAATTCTAATCGAAATTGCGACAAGTGGAGAATATCGAATCAAAAATATCCGGGAACGGCTGGGGATGAGATCAGAGTTATTTTCTGTCTACCGGGAACGATTAAAGCGAAAAGGTGTTATTGACACCCGAGAATATGGAAAAATTTTCATGGCTCTGCCCCGCTTTGCTGAATTTGTAAAAGTGCAGTTACTGTAAACAGACAGGGCATTCCCGCAGGAATGCCCTGATTCTTATTCCATATGCTTCTTCCTTCTGGCTTTTCTTACCCGTACACCTGTAAAACTCCGTAATAAACCGCGATTCTGCCTTTATCCTGCACAAAGGCTGCAACATCATCGGGAGCATACCGCAGCAGATAATAATCCATATCATGAAGAAGGTAATAAATTTCCTTAATATAAGTGACATCATGTGTCTCTCTTGCCTGACGCGTGTTCTCGATCAACTGGTTAAGATCCGCGGTAAGCATATCATTCTTAAGCAATCCCTTCATCTCTTCCATCAAAGCGATAAAGTTATCCGCATCAAAACGGTTGTAGGTATATACCGGCTGGCCATGCTCTTCCTCATATTGCTGATAGGCCTTCCAGTAGGAATCCATGTCCGTGATCTCTTCGGCATTCTGCGAATACTCCTTCCATGCATCCACTGCTTCCTGCTCCAGCGAATAACCAATCTGGATGTCTCCCTTCTGATCGACATAATTCCAGTAAAGATCCTCCGGATCTGCCATTCTTTCAAACAACCGGTCATACAGGAAACTATATTCCATTGCCAGATTGGCAACCTTAATATTCTCGGCAAGCCGCGCAATATCCTCTTCCGACATTCCCTGAAGGCAGGCATTCCGCCGCTCCAGAACCGTTTCTTTCGAAGGAACATCCGCATCTTCTTTGAGCAGATCGTCGTCGGCTCCTTTCAGCAATTCCTCTGCCCCGCTCTTTGGTCCAACCCACACGGTCTGCAGAATCTCTTCAAAGGCAGGCTCCAGTACCTTCCAATCCTTCAGAGACGGACTTGCTGTAATCAGATACGTTCCACCGCTCACATCGTTTTCCGGATGATTCAATGTAATCGTCAGCCACAACGACGAATCCAGTTCTTCTGTATATCGCCATCCGGTGATCCCATTCTCCAGCTTCAATTCCTCTATCGTCACGCCGGTTCCACACATACCAAACGGCGCCTGGTATCCCAGCACAAAGATATCCTCCGGATAATCCTTCTGCCAGAAACGGATCGCACAGGAATACAGATTATCTTCTTTTTCCAGATCCTCTTCTGATAAAATCCGGTACTCCCAGTCCTCAGGCAGAACAATCGAAAGATAAAACTCATCCGAACGGTAAGCAACATTTCTTGACATACTATCCGCATCTTCACCGGCTGCTTCCTGATCGTCTCCGGAAAGTGTTGTCCCGTCTGCATCCGATTCTTCCACGGTCTGCTTTTCCTCTTCCTGCATCATCGATTCGCTTTCTGTTGCATCCGTACTCTTCGTATCCTCTGCAGGATTGGAAGAATTACCGCATGCCGTCAGCATGCAGATTGAAGTCATCACTGCAAGCATTGAGCACAAAATCTTTCTCTTCATCACAGTCTCCTTTCCGCGAATACTATAACCCTACCGTTATGCCAATCCCCGGTCTTCCTTGAGCATCTTCCATCCTAAAGTGCCTGAATATCCTGCACCAGCTCGTTTACTTCTTCGTCTGTCGTGGACCAGCTTGTACAGAAGCGCACCACGCTGCGTCCATCCGGCAGCACTCCATCCAGCTCAAAAATATATTTCTGCGAAAGCTTTTCTTCCTGCTCCTTCGACAAAATCACAAACTGCTGGTTCGTGTAGCTTCCCATGTATTCCGGGATCTCTTTCTTGTGAAAGGCTTCCTTAATCCGCATTGCCTGCTCATCTGCCTTTTTCGTAATCGTGAAATAGGTTCCGTCCTTCAAAAGCGTGTAGAACTGCAATCCCAGCAGCCATCCCTTTGCAAGAACTGCGCCATTCTGTTTCATATAGGTTTTAAAATGACGCTTCAGTTCCTCATTCACCAGAATAACGGCTTCCCCAAACATCGCACCACACTTGGTTCCTCCAATATAAAACACATCCGTAAGCTCTGCCAGATCCTTTAAGGTTACATCATTCACCGATGCGCCCAGTCCGTATCCCATTCTCGCGCCATCCACGAACAGGTACATTCCATATTCCTTACATACCCGGTGAAGCTCCTGTAATTCTTTTAACGAATAAATCGTTCCATATTCCGTTGGAAATGAAATATATACCAATCTCGGTTCGGTCAGATATTCTGCCTCTCCGTGCTCAAAATAGGGAGAAGCACATTCCCGCACCTGCTGTGCCGTGATCTTCCCTTCCGTTGACGGAAGTTCAATAATCTTATGTCCGGTGTTTTCAATGGAACCGGCTTCATGGCAGTTGATATGTCCTGTTTTCGGACAAACGACACTCTGGATCGGATTCAATGCTGCGGCACACACCACAAAATTCGCCTGTGTTGCTCCCGGGAAAAAATATATGGCCGGATCTTCCCTGCCAATCAGCTTTTTAATCTCTTCGGCAGCTTTCGTACACCATTCATCTGTTCCGTATCCCGGATAATTGTTCGCCTGATCGGCCTTCATTGCTTCATAAATACTCTCATGCGCGGCATGGTTGTAATCATTATTAAATCGTATCATCTCTTGTCTCCTCTCTGTTAATCAAGTGGGCTATGTTGCTTTCCTTTCACAATTTTGGTTTTAAAAATAATTAATTCATAATCCGTGGGGCTAGGACACCAGTTTTCCTAAATCATACAACTCATCCGGGCAAATATCCTGACCATCAGGCCATACGACCGTAAAACCATCCGTAGTAACCTTCTTAAAATATTCAAGTATCCTCAGCTTTCTATACCATTCTCCCTGAATATAAGGCTCTACATCAAAATATTTTTTTTCTCCATTATCAAATTCTACTAATATCTGATAAGCACATACTGCTTCCACTTTAACTGCCGTTGGACGTAACATAATTCCACCCCTACCGTAAAGGTTCAATTTTGAAACAGCCATCTCCATGACTTAACAGTTGCCAGTTTGCATTCAATTCTTCCTCATGAATTGCCATCCACGCTAATAATAATTTCATTTGTTTATTCGGAAGTTTTCCTTCTAAAACTTCTCCATCTATTCCAACAACAACTTCCTCATTTCCATAAATTGCATGTATATGAGGCTTGTTATGTCTTCCACCTTTTTCACTTTGCATTCTTACAATAATTCCAAAAACATAGATAAAGCTGGCATACCTTTCCCCTCCTTTATACATACCATACCACATAACCCCCACTAAAAAAATAGTAAAGTTTACCCTGTGCAGGACAACAAAATAAAGAGTTCGCTTGCGAACTCTCAGACTGTAGACAAAGTCCCGCACTCTTGTGCGGGACTTTGTCTACAGTCTGGGCTCTGGGATGTAAATCCCAGAGCTGCTTTGTCTACAGTCTGAAGCCGGTTCCTAGGAACCGGCTTAATTACACTACATTAAATCATATCATAATCATAACTATCCAGAACCGCATTCGTAAAACCACTGCTAACGCAGCTTAGGTTTAGCTCATGTGGTTACTTAGCCACCTTCGCATTCGGATAAATCTTCGCCATTTTCGCATCATCGTAATGCTCATCTGCCCACTGCTGCCAGGAGCTTTCTGCTGCGATGCCCTTACTGCGTTCATCATAACGGACAAGTGCCACACAGGAAACTGCCACATTGCAGCACATAAACACAATCAGTACCCATGTCAGAAGCTTGCCTGCTTTCATCGGGATCTTCTCGATCCACCTGGCGGCAAAGGGATAAATCTTCTTAAACCATACAACCGCAGCGATGCCCCAGAAAAAGCAATACAGCAGGTTGATTCGTCCTCCCAGGTTAAACGGAAGCTTACTGTAATCCCAGAACACCTTGCCAAATACCATCTCCGTAAACACACTGCACAGATATTCATAGCCACCGCCAAGCAGGGTTCCTACTCCAAACAAAAATCCATCACTGCGATCCTTATATCGATAAAGCATTGCTGTTCCAAGTGCAATGGCAAGTCCCCAGACAATGCTGAAGGGTCCCCAGACCACACTGCTCCGGCTCATCCAGACTCCGGCCGTGATCCGGCAGAAGATCGTTTCTGTAATATCTCCCAGGAAAGCACCCACGAAGAACAGCATCACCACCTTATAGAACCCGCAGCCTGCCGCAAACACCTTCGCTCCGGCCATCTCACCGGCAGCTTCTGCATGTGTTGTCCTGACCGCTTTGGGGTAAGCCTTATTGATTCGCCGGTCAATAATTCCGGTAATGGTCTTGCGCAGGCGGAAGCTTACCTTGTCAAGCTGTTCATTGGCAGCCTCCCACTGTGCCAGATATTTTCCTCTTCCTTTTAACAGGATATAAGAGGCCAGTACATCCACTGCCAGCGCAATCATCAGCACCAGAAGCAGTATTTTCATAAGAAGAGACGGGAATAAGGAAATCAGCTGCAGCACCAGTCCATTGCCCCAGCGCACGGTCACAAATCCCAGAAAGCCCCAGCAAAGAGACATCGGTAAACAGATATAGCCATCCAGGTTCCACTTCATGTTGGAGTAATTCCACCAACGCTCCCTGAAGGCCCTTTCGATCAGATGACCGGCTACCCATTCCACAGCCGTTGCATATACGGTTGCAAAAAGGAACAGCCACGGTCCCGACATTTCCCGTAAGCCCACGGACATCAGCACCGCTGCAATACCGTAAATCACGCAGAACGGACCATTCACCAGTCCGCGGTTTGCAAATTTCCGCTGCTTGCAGGCTGCCAGTACCACTTCAAAAATCCATCCAAGAAACGAGTAAATGTAAAACAGCCACAAAAGTTCATAAACCGAATAATGTTCCATCTTATTTGTCTCCTTTTTCGTATGCTTTACCACTATACGAATGGCATAATTGAACAATTAGTAACTGTTCAGTACCTTCACAGTTACGATGCAAAATCCATTCTAAATCGGCTTCGCCGATGGGATTTTGCATTACTGAATCATTTTCTTACGGTCTCAGCAGTAAATGCTTCGACCTGTACTGAATAGTTACAACAATTACAGTAATTATTCACAGTTCACTTCCCGGAGCTGAGCCTTCGCCGCATTCACATATCGCTGTGCATTATTCCCCGTTTCCCTGATTTCCTCCGGAGTCAGGCTGCGGATCACCTTCGCCGGATTGCCAAAGGCAAGGCTTCCATCCGGAATGTGTGTATTCTGTGTCACAAGAGCTCCCGCACCAATGATGCAGTTGTCCCCAATCACTGCTCCGTTCAGAATAATAGCTCCCATTCCAATGAGTGTGTTGCTTCCAACCGTACAGCCATGAACAATCGCTCCATGTCCGATCGTCACATCATTTCCAATACTCACCGGATAGCCGGAGCTCACATGCACCACGGCATTGTCCTGTACATTCGTCCTGCTGCCAATGGCAATCTGATTGGAATCGCCACGGATCGTTGCATTGTACCAGATGCCCGAGTCTTCTCCAATTGTGATATTTCCTTTGATAACTGCACCCTCTGCCACATAGTAAGCCATGGTTTGTCCTCCTGATCCAATCTGATCTCTTTCTTATCGTATCACGGACTGGAACAGATCTCAATTCACATTGTTAATTTTCTATTGCCTGTTATCCATCCGCCAATTATCCTCAAAAAATTTCTTGTAAACCGATACGATTCTATGTCATAATAATTAAGTTGTCGTTTTAAAAAATTTACGAGGGAATAAAGGGAAAATGTCAGAAAAAATTGCAAGTATTAACAGTGTTGTAAACAGCTTCATCTGGGGTGTTCCCGCCATGATCTGCATCATCGGCGTCGGCATCCTTTTAACCGTCAGAACGAGATGTATTCAGGTGCGCAAATTTGGCGTTGCCATGAAAAACACCATCGGAAAGATTTTTGACAAAACGCAGGCCAGGGATGGCTCTATGAGTCCCTTTCAGGCTGTATGTACGGCTCTTGCCGGAACCGTCGGAACCGGAAATATCGCTGGCGTTGCCGGTGCCATCGCACTTGGCGGACCGGGTGCCATCTTCTGGATGTGGTGCTCCGCATTCTTAGGCATGTGTACCAAGTTTTCTGAAGTAACCCTCGCCATCCATTTCCGTGAAAAAAATAAAAACGGCGAGTACGTTGGCGGACCTATGTATTACATTAAAAACGGCCTGTCTAAAAAATGGCATTTCCTGGCTGTCTTTTATGCGGTCTTCGGCGTACTGACCGTCTTCGGAACCGGTAATGCGACTCAGGTAAATACCATTGTTTCTTCTGTAAATACCGCACTTATGAATTTTAATATTTTAAAGGGCGAACCCAGCAGCAATGTTAACCTGATCTTCGGCATCTTTATCGCCGCACTGGTTGCCATGGTACTGCTTGGCGGAATCAAGCGAATCGGACAGGTATCTGAAAAGCTCGTCCCTTTTATGGCAGTTCTGTATGTCATCCTTGCCTTGGGCGTAATTATCCTGAACATCCAACGCGTACCCGGAGTCTTTGCCCAGATTGTGAGTGGTGCCTTTACCCCCAGAGCAGCAACCGGCGGTATCATCGGATCGATGTTCCTTAGTATGAAAAAGGGTGTTTCAAGAGGAATCTTCTCCAACGAAGCCGGCCTTGGTACCGGATCCATCGCCCATGCCTGTGCCGATACTGACAATGCGGTTCACCAGGGTATGTTTGGAATTTTTGAAGTTTTCATGGATACCATTGTAATCTGTACCCTGACCGGACTCGTCATTCTGCTTGCCGCTCCGAATATTTCCTATGGACTGGCAGCCGGTGCAGAATTAACCATCTCCGGCTTTACGGCAACCTATGGCGGCTGGGTATCCATCCTCACAGCGATTGCCATGTGCTGCTTCGCATTCAGTACCATTATCGGATGGGGCTTATACGGCTCCCGCTGCATCGAATTCCTCGGCGGTGAAAAGTTCGTCCGCCCGTTCCTCGTGGTATATTCCTTCGTTTCCATCGTTGGTGCTACCATGAACTTAGGACTGCTTTGGGACATCTCCGATACCTTCAACGGACTTATGGCAGTCCCCAACCTGATTGCCCTGCTCATGCTCTCCGGCCATGTAAAGAAGCTTGCCATAGAAGTCGATCAGGCCGAAAAGGACGGCACAATTTAGGATCATAGGATCATCTTTTTGCAGGCAAAATCACATTTTCTCCACCGGCAGCTAACGTCCGGGTGCATTCGAACGCGAATGCATCCAGATTTTTAATATTCCTTTGTGATCTGATCCTGAATTCCATACTGCTTCTTAAATGTTTCAAGATCCTCAAAGCCTCGAATCAGCATCACTTCCCTGAATTCGCCTGTATGCAGATTCTTAAATCCTGCAACCTGCTCTCCATTACAGATACTTGCCTTAATCAGCGGCTTTTCATTTTCTTTATCATAGGTATGCAGAATGAGTTTTTTCTTAAACAGTGCCATGGTCTTTCTTTCCTTCCCCAGCCCGCCGGTCATTGCCAACCATAAGGAACTGATTTCCCTTTCTTATAACTGCTCCTACTCGGATATTAATAAGACCATTATCAATTGGAATGGTGCAGTCGGATGGTGGATTTGCCGCCTTTTTGCTTCGATCCTGCCATAACACAAAATCAATCTTCTTAGCATCAGATATCTCTAGATCGGGGAATTTCTGATTAAATAAAGTCAGGATCATCTGTCCTTCATCAGAATGTAAATATTCGTAAAACCTCTTTTTGTACAAATCGTATCTCTGCACACATGCACTTTCACGGTTTTTATGTCCTGATGCCGGTATGCAAAGTCCAAAATGCTCCTTCGTAACCACACTATCCCAAATCGGATTCTCCGGCTGCAGCATATGTAACATTTTACTCGAAAAAGACATTTCAAAGGTATTCTGTATCCCCAGTATCCGATCAAATATCTCCTGAAAAGTGACGTTATTTTGATCTGCTTTCAATTCCTCAAGCAGCTGAAAATAACCACTTGCAAATTCATCACTGTAAAATTTCCGCATCTGATAAAATTTTCTGAATACATCCTGATAATGTGCATCTTCTGCCACATTGGTAGAATACAGATTATTAAGCAAATAACAGTAATCTTTGATTCCTGCCTGCAGGCCAGGCTTGTCTAATATTTCAAGAATTGTTTGTTTTGTGAGCATTGTGTATTTCTCCCTAATAGCTAGTATAACCTATTTCTGCGCAATCCCTTCTACAAATTACAATATTCCATTATAAAGCAAATCCATTTGCTCTACGAAACATCCCCATTCCGGGTTTATTCTTTTATCCCCAGCTGTCAAATAATACTGGTACTTATATAATATTCTCAAAGCCTTGTTATCATATCGACCTGTTTTGTATAAATAATATATCAATTCATACATCTGAACAATCTGCATGTCATCCAAACCAGTCAACAACTTAGCAGCATCCTTAATCAGCCTTACCGGCAACGCATCATTAGCCGCAAAATATAGAAACTGCTTAACAGCCATAAATGATAAAGACCTTACCTCGCCTCGATCCTTAGCATTATCTCTTGTAGGATTATATAACGAATGAACAGCAATTTTGTTAATATATGTATTTCGCAATGCCTCTTCCAAACCGCTTAATTCCGAATCATAATGAATCCTAAGCTTCGAAGGGATACAACTTGTCTGTTCATCTGCGTATTCTTTGACACTATCAGCAACTAACTCGTCATACACCGATTCATGTATTGCCAATCCAGTAAACTCACTTAACAACGGTATAAGCCAGCATTCCTTAAAGTCTGTAAATGAATACGCTCTTACCTTGGCTACCTCACTCCTGTCAGGAGGAATAAAGAAATTAGCATCCAAAAATACCTTCTGTCCAGGATTTTGTATTATGCTCTGAAAAGCCGGATTGACCTCTTTTGTATCTACCTTCATTAGTCATCCCCGCTTTCGAAAAAATCCTTCAGTTCATCATCAATCTCTGCGTCCATACATAATCCGTAATCTTCTGGTTTTTTGTCAAACATTGCTAATGTACGAACAAATTCATCATCATCAATTAATCCATCTTCATAATTGCTGATAATTGTTTCTATTACTCTATTGGACACCCCCACAGTTTTCGTTTTCTTATTCAACAATTCTGATATCTCAGAATCAATATTTTTCAAAAGTCTTCTATATATCCCGTCTTCGCCTCTACAATCAACCGCATACAATTTATCGTATTGATTTACATCTATATATCCCTCTTCGAACAATCTATTTATTATTGCCTGAAAAGGAAGCCACCAATCACATTGCATTCTTGCAATAAAACGCAACGCTCTATTATCAGAAACATCCCTCATATTTGAACTACCAAATGCATTCATCACAGCATCTTTCAGAGCCTCAGCAGGAAGTAATAACTCAGCTGCAAATCTGTCAGCCTGTTTTTCCGTAACTTTATCCTCATAGTCAATTTCGGGAGTATATGCTTTTCCAGACTTCGTAGTATAATGATATATTTCGTGGGCTATAGCAAATATTTGTTCATCATAAAAGCTTGAAGTATTCAAGCCAATAAATGTAATAGTGTCATTATCTGTCTTAAACCATGTAATATTTCCGTATGTGTGGGTCCCATTCGTATCTGGAAAAGGATATTCGCATAACAAAATATCCTTTTTATCCAGAAGGAGACGAATATCATTCCCAATAGGAACATCGGGATGTACTCCAAAAAATCGCCTTGTTTCAGCAACTAATTTTTTAATTTCGTGAATTTGTTTGTCGGCCAACACAACCGAATTGCTCTTACTCATTAAGCATCGCCTTTCTCAAAAGAAGTTGTTGCTTAGAAGCCATCATCATCTCAAACATATGATCAACACCTGCTTTTTCTTCTTTAGACATACTTGAACTCCGATATGCAGTATATACTGTTGGTTTATTTTCTTCAAATAAATCAGGGACACTAAAACCCAATATTTCCGCGAGTTTCTCTAACTGAGGAATAGACGGCATATACTCACACTTTTCTAATCTACCAATCATCTGTCTATTAATTCCTGTTTCTACGCTTAATTGCTCTTGTGTTAATCCTTTTAATTTTCTCAAACTTTTTACGATATCTACCATTTTTTCTTGAGATAAACGCTTCATGATAATTTCTCCCTCCACGAAAAACAACTAAATCATATGATACTATAAATACCACGAAACATCAATTGCTTTATTGAATCATCCTATCATTCTTTCCATTTCGGTATTGGAAATACCATTTTTAATAATAGCCCCCACATTCAATTTCGCAACTGCACGCACAAGACCCACCCGCCGTTCTATAAAGGTTAGGTCTGTAGCGATTTGAATCCCCCTTTATTCGGAAAAATATTTTGTAAATATTACCGATATATTTTCTAAAAATCGTGTATGGTTTGATCGTTTTTCAGCATCTGAAATTGCTATAGAGATCTTTTTATTACTATCTTAATGCTTCCTTTATCTTCCCTACAATGGTAATATCTGCCGGCAACCACTCAACAGAATCCATCTTCTCTTTTGTCAGCCACTTAGCGGCCTCATGTTCTTTAAGTACCAAATCCCCTTTTATAATCTCACACCAAAAACAATCCATCGAGAGGTGAAACGTCGGATAATCATATTCAATGGTATCGATCAACTCCCCTACGGCTATTTCTGTATCCAATTCTTCCATAATCTCTCTCTGTAACGCAGCCTGTGAAGTTTCTCCTTCTTCGATTTTTCCTCCTGGAAATTCCCATCCGCCTTTTAGGTCTCCATATCCACGTTGTGTTGCAAAAATAATTTCTTCACCCTTCTCATTCATTGCTTTAATCACTGCTGCAACTACTCTTATTGTTTTCATCCTGCCTGTTCCTCCACTGTTTCTATATTACTCTGCAGATATCGTAGCAAATCATCTCTTACCGCATGATGCATCTTCAGCACAAATTTTGTAATATCACGTTCTTTACCATTATTATCATTTTTATGAGCCGGTTGAACATCCATAATCTCAAATTCCCCTAAATAATAGAAGTTTGTTTCTGCATCACTCTTTTTTACCAAAAGATGCTTATGTAATGCTGTTACTACCTCTTGAACATAAGAACTATGGATCCCTCTTCCTATCTGAGAATCCCATCTAAAAATCATATTATCTTCAAATGTATCTGCATAATCCGGCTTTCCGTCAACATAATTTTTATCTTCAGAGCTTTCTTTATGATAGGTAATAAAAATAAATACATCATCACCAATTCGCTTCATTCCATACATTGTTGACGATAAATCCTTTCCACAGTTCATCAAAAAGCTCACATCTCGTCGTGAATACTTCTCATACAGTACGAATGGCGTATTACATTCCCTCTGATCTGTATACTTATCCACATATCGCCTTAATCCTACATCAATAATATCTTCCATCTGTCTATAAAATTCTGAGTGATTCAATCGCTCCGCGAATTCTGACATACGTAATACATAAGACTTTTCTTTCGCATCTACAATATCTATATGGCAATACTTTTCATACTCTTCGGCTTTACTTACAAATTTACCTTGCAACACATCCACTGCACTTGCTAAAGATATATAATCTATTTCATGACCATACTTTTTCTGGATTTCAGTTGCAAATTCATCTATCTTAATGGACGGTTGCTGCAAGATCTTTTTTAACATTTCAAGCTCATAAGGTCTCGTTCCGTTTAAAATTGTTTTGGATAAATACTCCAATGTTATTAAATCCTGCTCAGAAATCCTTCCCACATAGCTATCTTTTTCCACAAGCTCTAAAAATTTCTGATATGTTTTGTACTCTCGAATAATTACAAGTGGATCTATCTCACCATTTTCATAAAAATCAAGTAAGTACGGTACTCGTCCAAGTCGATTTTTCAATGTAAGATAGCTTTCACGAATAATTGTCGGCATACCCTTTATTTTATCAATAGATGTGAAAATCTTTTCCTTGGCAATTTCATCAAAATGAATAGATGACGCTCCGGGAATGGTCGTATTTCCACTAATCACGTATCTACGAATATTATCCGGATTATAGGTTTGATCCCCGGATAGCGCAATTGGGATCATAAAATTATTATTATAGTTTCCAATAAAATCAAGAATTACCACATATTCCTTTCCCTCTGCTTTTCGTAATCCTCTTCCCAGTTGTTGAATAAACACAATCGGAGATTGTGTTGGACGAAGCATAATTACTTGATTCACCTCAACAATATCAACACCTTCATTCAAGATTTCAACGGAAAAGATATAGTCCAGCGGTTCCCTATCACTTGTACCATCCTCTTCATTCATTGCCAGGCGTTCAAATGCTTCCTGTCGCTGTTCATCCGAGGCATCACCATTCAATGCAATGGTTCTGAAATATTTTCCAGTGGCTGGATTTACTAATTGATTAAATTTTTCAGAAAGAATTTTAGACTCATCGATTCTACTGCAGAAAATTAATCCTTTAACTCGCTCACCACTGTAGCCATAGAATTCAGCTTTTTCAATAATATGTTGAACCCTCTGATCCCCTGTCAATTGATTAAAATCTCTTTCTGAGATCTTTTTTGTTTTGCTCAATCTATCATCAATCAGCGAAATATCACTAATTCCAAAATAGTGAAATGTACATAACAGATTCTCCTCCATAGCCTGTTGAAGTCGAATCTCATATGCAATTTGATAATGAAAAATTTCGTATATATTTTTTCCTATCTCTCCATCATCTCTCTTATCTGGTGTAGCGGTCATACCAAGCCACAGCTTCGGTTTAAAATACCCCATAATCTTCTGATAAGTATCCGCCGCTGAATGGTGAGCCTCATCTAAAATAATACAATCAAATTCATCCGGTGCGTACTCCATCAAATGCCGATCTCTATTCAATGTCTGAACAGTTGCAAAAACATAATCCTTGTCATATTCATAAGCTCCAGCACCTACTAGTCCCATTGAAACCGTATTTCCAAATACTCTCTCATAGGACTTCTTAGTCTGTCTGGCTAATTGCCCTCTATGTACTAAAAATAAAACTCTTTTATATCCAAGTTCTCTCATTGCAAATGCAGACGCATAAGTTTTACCGGTTCCTGTTGCAGAAATAAGCAACGCCCGGTCTTCACCGGATGCAATAATTTTTCTCAAATTAGTAATAAATCCAACCTGCATTTTATTGGGTTGTAAGCTGTATTTTTCAATAGATGGGATCTGTTCCTGACGTGCTATTTTCTGTTGCTGTTTAATGATTTTGTAACGTTCTGCATATTCTTCATAAAAATCATCAAACTCCATAGTATATTGGGAATTCCAAAGTTCCTGAAATTCTTCAAGAATTTCCTGTGCCATTTCTCCCTTGTCAGTAGATATGATTCTAATATTCCATTCTCGGTTACTTCCAAGTGCTGCTTTCGTGAAATTAGAACTTCCTATTATGATTCTATAAATTTCTGCATTCTCAAAAATATATCCTTTCGTATGAAAATTGTCATTCGCCGCATGAGAATCATACATTTTAAGCGTAATATTTTTAAAACCCTGCAACTTTTTTAACGCCCAGGGCTGACTAAAATCCTGGTAATTTGTTGTAAGAATCTCCCCTTTAATATTTCTTTTTTCAAGTTCACTTAATGTCTGCAATAAAGGAGTTATACCTCCCATTGTAATAAATGCCACGCTAATTTGAAAATGATCACATGCTAACAATTCATCCTCTATCGATGCCATCACTTTCTTTCCCATTTTATAATTATTTGAAACAAATTGGGGCTTATATGCCAAACTAGAAGGAAAATCCTTATTAATGTAAGCAGTCTGAAAACCATTATGTAGTTCTTTTAATGTATTTTGATCCATTTCTATCCTCTATGTATACCTGGCCAATGTCTATAATATCGAAAAATGATTGTTTATATAAATATATTACTATATTTTCATCTTTTTGTCTGTTGACTTGTCATATTTCCATAGATTTATAACAAAACTTCTGTTCTTTTGATGAACTCTTGGCTCCTCACAGCCCCTCCATATCCAGATCCACCATCAACTGTCCTATACTCTGTTCTTTGACAAGATACCACATATATATGGGAAGGTACGTTACCTTTCCATCCATCTCAATTAAGAAGTCCAGTTCACCTATATTCTTCTTTTATGGATATCAGCTTTAACTTTTTATCTTCACTGTCGTATTGGGAAAATCTTCTTTGTACTGCGTTACGATATCTCTTTGTATCTTATTAACTTTTGCCCCGTTTTTTCAATTTTTATTGTTATATTTTGCCCCGTTTTCACAAATTGGCATTTTCAACGGTAAATAGCGGTAAATAGCAAATTTAACTTCCGTTTTGCAAAAGGCAACCTCTGTTTGAATTATTTTTGCAGGATGAACTTCGAAATCAGCACCTTGAAAACAGAAAAAGAACCGTCCTCCACAGTCTCCTGCATCAGACGGTCCTGATTCATTCTTTAACTATTCCGAACTATTTTTATTCTTTTCTTTTTCGTAGCTTTTCAGTGCACGAAATTATGCTGTAAAATCCATTTAAAATCACCTTTGCTGACAGGATCTGCATTGATAATTGTACTTACCGCTCATTACATCAGCACACTGCTCCAGATCATAATTGCCGGGATGGAGCACAGGGTTGAAAATACCACAAGCTTTGTTGCAAATTCCGGATCACGGTCATACTTTGCAGCGAGCATACTGGTCGTTGCACCGGCAGGCATTGCTGCAAGAAGCACGCTGACTCCACAGACCAGTCTGCTGACAGGAAGAAGCCGGCATACCAGGTATACCATGATTGGAATGATGACGAGACGGTGGATCGTATAGCGGATCACGGTTTTGTCCAGGATTGTTTTTACATCAATATCGGCGAGGATCATGCCAATCACCATCATCGAAAGTGCTGTGTTGCATCTGCCGAGCGTCTGAACCGGACTCAGAATCACAGCCGGTAATTTAATCTGTCCAACCATCAGAATAAAACCAATAAAACAGGCAAGTACACATGGATGCGTCACTACCTTTTTCAGGGTTGCCTTCTTATCGGATACCCCGGAGAAAATAGCAATTCCTTCGGACCACATCATGATACGCTGCGGAATCAGATACACACTGGCAAGCATCAGACCGACCGGACCGAATACTCCCTCCGCAATCGGATTCCCAAGGAATCCGGCATTGGAGCAGATAATGGCATATTTCAGACATTTCAGCCGGTTCTCATTTTCTTTATGAAAAAAGAGATTACCATAAAACAGTGCTATAAGCTGTATGCCAATAGAAATCACCGCAATCCACGCACAGTCAGAAATGGTGTCCGTGCTGATTTCTGTCATAAAACTGGTAATGATGTTCGCCGGGAGAATCAGGTTAATGACCAGATCGGTAATCTCCTTTTGTCCCCTGGCTGAAATCAGTTTAATTTTCTTTAGCAAAAATCCTATTGCCATCACCGAAAAGATGGTGACCTGGAGCGTAAGCATTTCTCCCACGGCTTTTATCTCCTGTTTCAGAATGATTATTCATTAATACGATCCGGATTGTAAACGATATTTCCCCTGATCTGTCCATATTCATTCTGGGCACCTTGTTTAAAAGCAAGAAAAGCCTTCCTTCCCATAAACTCATAAGGGATATTATCTGTCTTCCCCTCTTTAATTGCTTCGCAGACTGCAATATTATCCTGAATCATGTTGGTAGACGGTATGCCACCTGCTTCATGGGATAAAAGCACATCATCATACTTCCCCTCCACCTTTGCCAACAGGCTTTTCAGGCTATTCTCATATGAGGAAACCCCAAGACTGGTAATGTCAAACAAAAACGTAAACGGATTACAGGAATCTCCCAAAAGAAGCATTCTGTCCTCTTCTATTAAAAATGCCATGGAGCCAGGTGTATGCCCAGGACAGGCATATGCCGTAATATGAAGTCCTCCGAGATCAAAACGCATGCCATCCTGCAGATCCTGAAATGCATCAGCACTATTTTCCGGGAGCAGATCTTCTCTTCTATATTTTCCGGCAAAGGAGGTGGTTTCTACATAGTCAATTCTCTGCTGGATCAGATCATGAGCTGCATAAATCCCACAATCTGCCAAATTCATGTATACCGTGTCAAACTGTACGGCTCCGGGTGCATGGTCGAGATGTCCGTGTGTAAGCAGAACCGTAATCGGCTTGCCGGTAAGTGTTGCTACATAGGCTTTGAGGTCACCTATACCACAGCCGGTGTCAATAAGAACCGACTTGTCCATTCCCTCCACAAGATATGCCTGAACATCCCCCGGAAGGTAAATCCTTGTAATATGATTCGTTATTTTCTGCGAACTGAAAAAATCCATAATATTCTTGTCTCCTTCTCAAATAGTCCTTCATTATGCCTTTTTACTCATTGCATTATAGCAAATACCGCACCGGATGAAAATATCCGATGCGGTATACACATTAATCAATCCAGATCACTTCATCCAGTTCCTTCACATCTGCAAAAGGTCCCGGAATCGTAGAAACGCCACGATGATTGCCCAGATAATCACTTTGGAATACAATATCGGATCCATCCCGTTCCTCAAACCGCTGTTCGGGTTCAAATGCCTTGCCCAGGACATCGCTGTTGATAATTCCTGTGGTAAATCCGTCCAGATAATCGTACAGATTGGTGGATAGCCTGTACTGTCCATCCTCTTCCAGCAGTTCGATCTGAACATCCGCATCATCTTTCACCAGATTATGCTTTTCCTTCTTCCATGCCTTTGCCCCGGCAAGATAAACATTGCCGTCTGCCCAGACCGGAAGATGGCTGAAGTGTGCCGGTTCGAGCTTGCCCATATCCGGCTTTTCTTCTTCCATGTCAAATTTCGCAATCCATTCTTTATAAGTCGGATATTCGTCCCATACATGCGTACCAACCTGCTGATAGAACGGAGATTCCTTCGGCTCCTCATTCGTAATGGGATGTCCCTGTACAAAAATGTTGTTATAAAAACGATTGTCCCCGTGCAGAATCGTCATCATGCCTGCAACCTCTGTCCTGTGCCGGATATGATAAGGCGTATATCTGCGCTGTTCTCTTCCGTCTACCCAGTTGTCCACACCGGAGCCGACCATGGTAAACGCTCCAAGAATCAGGTTATGTACCATGGCAACACCCTCGGTTGCCACACGAAGTCCATAGCGTGACAGCATAATATTGTTATCGATTAAGGTAGGCCCATGACCGACTTCCACGAAAATGTCCTGACTTTCCATGCCGCCTTCCAGCTTTGTCGAGCCTTCCGGAACATCGTTGTCATGGAGCAGATTCTGGGAAACCCGCGCTCCCTGTGCTTCCCAGTCCAGCCAGATTCCCATCGTACTGTGATGGATATGGTTTCTGCGAATCACAACATCAATTGCCGCATGCAGCTTAATTGCTGAGATCTCCGCGCCACCAAGCTCCATCATGTTATTGATGTGATGGATATGGTTGTCCTCAATGGTCGAAAAAACGCATCCCATTCTTCCCACAATACCGGTCTGCTGACAGTCATGAATGTTACATCTACGAATGATGTGGGAACCGACCTTTTCCTTTAACCACCCATGATACTGACCACGGCATACCGCGTCACGTTCCATCTGGGTCGCACTTTTTACATGTTTACGGGTAAAGTAATGATCATTTTCTGCATCATAATATTTGCCAAGAGAAATTCCACAGCATTTGCTGTTGACGATTTCACAGTCCTCAATGATCCAGCCATAGGCCCAGTGCGGACCCACCATGCCGTCCTGATAAGCTGCCGGAGGTGCCCAGGTCGTAGCTGCTTTTTCAATATAAAAGCCGGACAGGGTGATGAAATCCACGTGCTCTTCACTGGGCATAAAGCACTCCCTGCGGACATTGATCTCAACCTTTTCCTCACGCGGATCCTTTCCCTGGAAGTTCGCATAAATAACAGTTTCATCACGCTCGCACTCCGCATACCACTTGTATCTGGTCCACTCATGCTCCCAGGACGGTTCATAAACCGGAGCATGATCGCACTCTGTCAGAGTCAGCGCCTCATACATCGCTTTATCATTCAGATAGACGCATCCTGTGTGACGCTCGTCCTTCGCAAAATACCAGTCCCCATAAACCGGCGTATTGTAAGGATTGTAGTCATTGAATACTCCGTTCGGAATGTGCGTAACCCATATATCCTGGCAGAAATGCTTCCAGTTCTTCACTTCTTCCGCACCACTGATGATTGCTCCAAGCGGCTCCACGGACCGATATACAATCCTGTTTTCTGCCGTTCCGCTATGGATGGGATTCACATACTCCCGGTAAACACCGGGCAGAACCAGCACTTCATCCCCCGGCATCGCAATCTTCGCCGCATCATTGATTCTCTTAAACGGCCGCTCCTTTGATCCATCGCCATCACATCTGGCTTTTGCATTAACGTAAATTTGCATTTGGTAACCCTCCTTTTTAATATTACATATATAATGTCTTACCATTACTTTTACAGAAATTGTTGACTATTTTTTTACCTTCAACTTTTATAAAAAATTTATTGTTCTACCATGTCTTCCAACATCTTCTTCAACGTATCCGCAAACTCTTTGGGATTTTCCTGTGGAACAGCATGTCCCCAGCCTTCGATCAACTGCATTTCCTTCCCTGGTGCTGTAATGGCGTTATAATAATCCTCCGTGTATTTCACCGGCATAACCCAGTCACATGACCCGGAAATGAATCATAACAACGCTTTCTCCCATTCCGCTTCCTTGAAACCGGTCAGTATCATATTTCCATTCACGATAAGCGGACGTTTCACAAGCATTCCATTCGTTGCAAGAAGCTTCAACTGTTCTTCTTCACTCATTGTAGGAAGCTTATCCTTAAGCTGCATCTCTTTATACAACATACCGCTGGTATTAAAAAATTTCTTTAATGGAAGTCCACTCTCTGCATACCATTCCTTCAGTTCTTCATAGGAAGGATTCTCCTCTACAATGTGACGTTCTGTGAACTCCAGATGATTTGCCTCAAGCCATTTCCTGGCTTTCTGACAGGTTGAACATTTCGGATAACATATGAATTGCATGAACTTTGATCTCCTTTATCTTTATCCTATATCATTCTTATGATCAACCTTATTATACTCATATTTTTCTGCTTTCACAACCTTTTCCAACCGATAGTGATGTTCCTCATCGAGCTCCTTTTTTCCATTCTTGTAATCATACCCAAACTTTCTGTAAAATTCCACTGCTGTGATCGATGCAGGTATTTCCACACGACTTGCCCTTACATAAAATTCATCCTGTTCCAGCGTATTTATAATTTTCTCAAAAGATAGTCGACATTCTCCTCAACCGGAGCTGTTCCATCGATGCGGATCACCGGGCACGGTACACGTTCCAGCCACTCGGTGACGAAATTTTCAGGCCTGCTGTTCACTACCGAAAACCATGCATTCTCTGTATCGGCGAGGTCTCCTTGCTCCTGTATCCTGTCCCCGAATTTCCGGGCAGAACGCGTTTTTACCCGCTCCATTCTTGTCTCTTTGGGTACTTCAATCAAAACAACGTAATCCAATTTCGTAAGCAGCTTTTCTCCATAATCCCCTTTTACCGCTGCAAAAACAAACCGGTCGTCTTCCTCGATCTTTTCCTCCAGAAGATGTATAACTTCCTCCTTGCTCCTCGGATTTGAAAACAGATAGGAGGCATCCTCTTTAGGAAAATATAAGTCCTCATTATCAATGAACTGCCAGGACATGCGTTCTGCCAAGATTCTCCCGATCGTACTTTTCCCGGCCCCATTAAGGCCGCATAATAAAATTCCCATGAAAATCCCCCTGTTTTTCATCTTTTGCTTCTATTTCAACACAACTTTATCTTACCAGAAGAATATATGCCAGGCCATATATGTGCACCTCTTCCTGATCTTGAACGTTCTACCAGCGGATCAATTCCATTTAATACACAGATGACATATAAATCTTTATATTATCCATATCCTTTTTTAAATCCTCTAGTGAAAGCCAACAGAAATCCAAATGAATTCTTTCATTATCCAGCTCATCATATCCATGAAACACGCCCTCTAATGGAATATTATCATCCACCAGATGCATTTGATAAAGCAAATACCGAAAACCCGCATAAATACAGGCTTTCGGCATTTTAATCCGTTATTCAAGCTCGGCAAGCCGCTTCTTTAGCTTAAACTATTTTGTTTAAGTTTTATTTGGAATCCGCCAATATTTTACTTCATTTGCACATTTTATTTTGGCTTACTGATTTTCTGTTGCCAAAGTGTTGCCATTTCATTATAACGATTGCAAATACTGTATGCAACCGCTATTTTGAATAAACTGCATCGTTTCTGGAAAGAAGATATACACAATACTGATTCATGCTGATACCTTCCCTCTTAGAATGTTCTGCAAGGGAACGATGAAGACTTCGTGGAATTCTAAGTTTAAACTGTCCAGAATAATCCTCTAAGCTGTCCGGCTCATGGATTTCAATACCATCTTCCACAGCAGCTTCTAACCATGCTTTCTTGGCATCTAAAGCATTTGCGACAGCGGATTCTACTGTTTCTCCACAGGTAATACATCCCGGAAGCTCCGGAAATGAAACCACAAAACCGCTCTCATCCTTATCCTCTACAATTTCCATACGATAATTCATTGCAAAATAATCATTTGGAAGGCAATCAACTTCATATGGTCTAATCGTAACCTCCTCCTCATCCTTTTCAAATTCAAAATCATCGGACATATCCGAATAATCACTTAATGCATTATTAATCATAATATTTCTCCTTTATTGTATGTTTTTTCATAATATATTCAATTACTGACACGGAACTTTTCCAACAACAAATCATCCTGTATATTAACTATAGTTCCAATATCTTTAACCTCTTCACAATCTCCTCCGGCTCCGGAAGCAATGCTTTCATCTCTTCCGGTAACGTATTTCTTTACTGATATGTAGCCACACCAATCGGTGCACTAATATTCTTTAAAGCATATTCTACATAAGTTTTATCCTTGTTCTTGCAAATAATAATACCAATAGATGGATTCTCGTCTGGTAATTTAACCTGTTCATCCAATGCTGTCAGATGATATTGATTTCCTATGAATGCATAGTCTCCACCCATTTCTATCAAAAATGCTCTTATGTTATTTACCAATTGCATTTCTAATTCGTGTCCAGGGTATTCCGGTGATAATTCCGCAAAATCAAATGTATATTTGTCTTTTACCGCAAGCTTAGCCTGTACCCTTTGCTCAACTGGAAGTGTTAAATCAAAATTCGTCTGATTCAGTAAATATTTCTCATAGGTCTGTGCCTCAATAAAATTAGTTAAAATACGCTTAGTCCAACCATATCTTTTCGTCATTTAAATGTAAAATTCACGTTGCAAATCATCCTTACATTTTTCCATAATGATGATATTATTGCTCCAGCTAATTTCTCGCACCAGTGGTGCGAGTTTTATTTACGCCATCACATATCCATCCTTAATTTGTAATTGTCTCTAATACCTGCATTAGAGTATCTGCAAATTCTTTCGGACTTTCCTGCGGTACAGTGTGACCCCAGCCGACAATTAACTGCATCTCTTTTTTCGGCGCTGTAATTGTATGAAAATAATCTTCGGTATACTTTACCGGAGTAATCCAGTCACACGCCCCCGAAATAAAGCCTACCGGAATTTGATATTCTGTTCCATACGCATATACATCTTCGGTACTTATATAATCAAAAAGCTGGCTGTTTAACTCTACAAAATCTGAAAGGTTCCCTAACTGCTTTCCAAACCAGAGCACATCATATACTCCCAGATAAGGAGAGGTCAGTGCAGTCATTATATAATTGTTTTCCTTTTCCGGTACATGATAAGGTGACACATAACTTCTTAATGCAAGCATATTTTCTAATGTTGCATCTGCCTGATATTTTTCAAAAGCAGTAATCATGGCAGTTGTATCATCTCCTTTTTCCCTGGCAATAGAAAGAGCATCTTCGTAAGCATAAATATCACTCCCGCCTGCCCCCATTTGTCCGACACCAACATAAGCTGCTACCTTATCCGGATGTTCGATTGCATATTTGCTCCCGACCATAGTGCCATAGGAATGTCCTACCAATATTACATTTTCCTGTTGAAATCTGTCACAAACATAATCGACCAAGGCATCCAAATCTGCCTGTGCCTGCTCAAAAGTTGCCGTATCATTATAAGGATCATTATCTTTATTTTTATAATAGGTTCTTCCGCAGCCTCGCTGATTCCATGCAACTACAGTATAGTCATCCTTAAGATAATTTGAAAATGCATATGTTTCCATTGTATCAGGACTTGCCGGACCTCCATGGATCCAAATAATTACAGGATTACTTACATCTTCTCCTCGAATCAGATAATACTGTTCCTGCCCACATAAATCAATATAGCCTTCTTCCTCAATTCCATTGGAACTATGTATACATCCCCTGATTGCATTATAGTTTCTGGCTCCGATTATTATAGTAATCCCTCCGAAAACAATTACCAGCGCAGCTATAAATACTACGCGAAAAATTCGTGAAAGAATCCCTTTCTTTTTCTCGTCATTAAAAACTTCCTTTTTATGAGACATATGTATACCTATATGACCAATTCCCAAAATAACCGTTGCGAAAAGTAGGAAAAAGTTAGCACCGTAAATCCCTAAAAAGAAAAAAGCTGCAACCGGCAGGCTTGCTCCAGCAACCGGTATTCCAAGAAAAGCCGAATAAAAATCCGTCATTTTCTGTTCACTACGAAAATATCTGATCCAATAACCTTCATAGCAAAGCATCAACAAAACAGCCAGAATCAGCCATATTGTCCAAAAATTCGGTTTCCGCAAATTAAAATCAGAGAAGATCAACACAATACCACAGATAAGTATTTCTCCGATTCTTTCAAACAGTAACAATACCTTATTTTCATTTACAACATACTGCTCATAATCCTTTGGTTTGTGCTTTGTCCAAATGATATTGGGAATAAACAACATTAACAGAAATATCAACCCCATATACGAAAATCCAAAATGAATCATTTTTATGCTCCCTATATTTTTTCAAGCCGACAAATTCAATATACACCAATGATTATACCATAACATCAGTTATCCCACATCCATATTTTAAAGAGTGCGGAGCATTACGCTCCGCACTCTTCTCATACATATATCAGTTTCATAAGCTCTAGTTTTATCATCCGTCCGCTATGCTCCCTGCTGCTTGCATAACGGATACCATAATCTATATTAGACTCATATGATTACAAACACACGAAACGCACGCGTGCGTTTATTGTGTGTTTATTTAACCAATTCATAATATGCTGATCGCCCATTTCCAACAAGCTTAATCCGGCCTTTATCAGACATTTTTTTCAATAAACGATAAGCTTGCGGTGGAGTAACATTTAATAACTCTACAACATTATCTCTGGTAATTTTTCCGCCTTGTTTCTGTATTAATTCCATAATCCATGCTTCATATTTCACCGCATCAATTCCCGTCTGTCGAACATATCCCACGATATTATCCTGCTCTTTATACACCTTGGAACTAAGTATATAAAAACGTGCTTTATTATTACCACTAGCATCAACCAAACCGGCTTCAACTAACTTTTCGACAACTGCTTTAGCACGTATTTCCCCAATATTTGTTACCTCTGCAATTTCAGCTATTGTTAACCTACGCTGGCTTTGCAAGGCTGAGAGAATCAATAAAGAGTTAATCGGCAAGGACCTTCCCAATCGATTCTCTTCATTGGAAATCATTTTTGTAAACGCCAAATCAGGTTCTGCCCTCTGAATAAACAACTTTACATAAGTTGATGTTGTTTCTGAATAGTCTGGTAACGGTCTACCAAATACAATAGAACCCTCAAAAATTCTATCTATTCCTCTGCCTGTTTTTTCAGCAAGACCTATTCTCTTTAATGCATCCGCTAATACCGGATTACGCCCATGAGGCTCTACTGTTAGCAAATTTTTCAAATTTACTCCCTCAATAAATCCTCCCGGGCTACTAATTGTTAATGCAAAAGGCATTTACGGCACCAGACTTTACTCCCGATAACCTAACCACATTGGTTAAGATGTGGTTAGGTTATTTTCTTACGAAAAATATTTCTGATTTTTACTTGATGGCTTTTCCGGTATAGTCATCTTTAACACACCATTTTTCAGCATAGGTGTTAAATACTTTCTTCTAAAACTTGTCCTGCTATCAAAATCAAATTCATCCATTATTTCTTGGACCGACTTCGGGTCTTTACAAAAATCAATAATCAGCTTATTCACATCCTGACCATTTTGGTTAGGATGATGGTCAGGATGTTGACCATCATTCCTCAACAACCCCAGATACCTATCACAAGCCTTGCAAAGAACCATAATTCCAGCCTCATTAATCTCGTATTCCGGCAATGGTCCATCATACAACGCACAAGCTTCCCTAATCTTCTCAAATCCTCTTCCCCAAGCTTCAATCATACCGCTTTTGAAAAAGACATTTGCCAATTTCGGATTAAAAGGCTTTGATGAATGTTTCATAAACAATTTGTCAGTAGAATCCAGATTTGGAGGCATCTCACCATCATTCCAAATATATATCTTGTCCTCGTAAACGCTAATCTGAATTGGATTGCAACTGCTGTAATCCTTATGAACAATGGCATTCAACAAAATCTCACGAAATGCGTCCTTGTGGAACATAAACTGCTCAATTCTCTGGACTCCCTCATAATCAATCAAGGCCTTCATATATTTTGTATAAACTAAATCAACGGTCTTATCTACCTGCTCTATCAAAGGTCCGTGCACCTCATCCTGATACACCAAATCGGAATCCGATTTTCCAAAATATCCGATTTTGATATAAGAACCTGTTACCCACTTCTCTGGATCTTTATAAAATGCAAGCATTGCTGCTCTTATCAAATATCCATCTTCATCAATTAAGTGCAGATTATCCATCAAGATAGTATCTTCCACGCTGACTTCTTCCTTCGTAACACAAACCTTTGATTAGGATATCCAAATTCTTCAATCAGCTTGCCCTCTTCAAATCCAAATTTCTTATATAATTTTCTAGGTGCAATTCCTTTAACATCATTTTCTCTAAATGTAGACACAGTTATATCTTTATCTCTGTCAAGCTTATCAATTGCTTCTCTTAAAAGAAGCGAAGCAATTCCCCTTTTTCGATAAGCTGAATCAACAGCCAAACAACATATCATATTATACTTCCTTGAATATAAAAGTACGCCAACAATCTCTTGTTCGTTCTTCACGCACAAAGCACGTTTGTCATTCATAAATTTCAGTACTATTATTTTGTGTTCATCTATACTCTGCTCTGTCTCTAATCCTGGAAAATTCCAACTTACTTTTCTCACTAATCGCATCCATGAATCAATATCTGATGTTCTGCCAAATTCTACCTTCATATTTTCTATCATTGACTATCTCCTCAAATCTGCTTTGAAACAAAATGTACAATTTCTTTCCCTGACTCAAGGATATATGGTATCAACTCTAAAGGATATACCTTAGTACCCTTCTTTAAATCTTCTAGTGAAACCCAACAGAAATCCAAATCAATTCTTTCATTATCCAGCTCATCATATCCATGAAACACACCATCTAATGGAATATTATCATCCATCAGATGTACATTATAATATAAGCATATCTGATGACAGGGTCTTTTTCCCCATGGAAAATAAATTTCTCCGATTGCTAACAGATTATCTACCTCTATCTTAGCATGAAGCTCTTCTTCAAATTCCCGTTTAAGAGTTTCCATACTTGTCTCCATAGCCGCAACATGTCCTCCAATAATGGCATAATCATCATTCTTCGGACGCTGTAACAAAATTTTACCATTATGTTTCAATATACCGCCAACTCTGTATGAAAACACAAAATGATCATTCTTAAATAAAATATCCACTTAAAACTCCTTTGCATTTATTTAAACTATTTCAACTCTTCTATCCATTTGCCATTTTCTTCAAAAAAGAAATACTCACTAATATTGTCATTTAAAAATACTTCCAACATCTTATCCATTCCATAAGCAAGTTTTCTCTGCTTCATTTCATCTAATGTCAGCCAGAATACATCCCCTTCTTCAGACGAAGTAACTATTCCTTCAAACTTATCTGTCTTATATAATAACACTATATATCTTGTTTCTTCATCCTTCATCCAGTCTTTTATCCCACAAAGTTTTGGTTCTGAAATTTTCAATCCAGTTTCTTCCCACACTTCGCGTATCACAGCATCTGTAAATGATTCTCCTCTTTCCATATGTCCTCCCGGAAATGTTATTCCAGAGTAATCGTCATCAGTCTTATCTTGGACAAGTACCCTATTTTCACTAAACACCATACACATATTTGTCATTATCACTTTTTCTGTTCTTGCCATACGTAATACCCTTATCCTTCATTTGCTGAATCTATATATATCATTTCAACAATACTGTCTGCATCAATGTCAGATGTAATAATTTTTTCATTAAAAACTGATGAAAAATCCTTTTCTCTCCACCATCTACGCATATCTTCTTCACCAAATTCCTGTTTTTTATCTCGTGTATTATGCCGCCTGACCGTCTCTTCAAATGGTATATCAAAATAGTACGCATATATATCCATTCCATACAATTCATTTGCCGTTTTGAACAAAGGACTATACCACTCATCATACATGATGCCCTCTAAAATAACCACATCACAATGCTCATACCCATATTTCATAAGTTCTATCATAAGTGGTAATGCCTTAGTATCAACGCCATCTTTAACCCACAAGATATTTCTCCTAATCTCATCTTGTGAAATCATCATTGTATTGTATCCAAATTTCTTTTGCAACGCTCTAGCTACTGTTGTTTTTCCACTTCCAGAGTTACCTCTTAATATAATTATCTTTTTCATAATTTCTCCTTAATCTTGCTATTACTCTCCCCACAAATAGAGCCAAACCAGAGCCATTTGATAAAACAAATGCCGGAAGCCCACATAAATACAAGCTTTCGGCATTTCTGTCCGTTATTCAAACTCCCTAACTTAACCTGTACCTTAAACATTTTTGTTAGGGTTCTCTGTTACGATTTGATTCCATTTGGTTTCAGCCGTCCATATCGCACGGACTGTATCAGCTAATGTTATCAAATTGTTATCACGGAAGTGTTATCAAGTCACCTAATAGCAATTCTATTTTCTTTTTAATGTATACCAAACATCTATTTCATCTTTAGTGGGTTCTTCCCACATAGACAATAATTTTCCCATAAGCCCTTCATCCAGATAATAATCTGAACCACCTTCACCGTTTAATACCCTGCAGTTTCGTTCTTCAATGTTTTTATTCCATGTTTGGTCATCAACCTCAATGTAATGCCATTCACAATGAACATTCTGAGAGTGGCAAAAATCGGTCAAGCTTCTTCTGTTTTCTAATCTCCAAAATCCCCAATCTAAGATAACAGTACAACCTACGTTCACTAATTCCACCGATTTTTTCTTAAAATAACTCCAAATTCTTAACGCCATTTCGTCATGTTTCTCACCCAAATCATTATCAAACAAATCTTTTGTCAATTCATCACATGATAAAACAACCGCTTTCTCTTTTCTTTTATTTGATTGGCGTAATAGGTTTTTCCACAACATATTTTCCCACAGATCGCTATTATCTTCGCCATAAGTATTTCTCCTTTCCTTCTCGAATCATTTTGAATGTAGAAGGTGTTAAATTCATTGTATGATTGCTCATTACTGCAATCCCCTTCGAGCTACTACAACTGTATATTTATCTGTCTCATTGGTTGCCCCTGTTTCAACAAAGCCATTCTTTTTCCAGAAATGCTCTGCCTGGGGATTACCTTTAACCCAACCAAGTCGAACCGCTCTCATTCCCATTCCAGTCATAACTTTGCACAGTTCTGAAATAATGAAACTACCTAATCCTTTATTCTGCGCCTCTATATCCGTCATAAAAAAGCCTATAAACGATGTAGTCTTTTCGGGGAATGCCATAATCATATCCATAACAGCAATCAGACGCTCTCCGTCATAATATCCAACATAATACTTGTCAGATACGGTCTTTCCGGGCGGAAGCGCGTTCATGTCATCTCGTATACTCTGTTCCGACACAAATGGCGGGCAGTATCTATAATAGAGTGTATTCTTTTCACAAAGTGCAAGAATCTCCGGGATATCCTCCTCAGCCAACCTTCTGACTGCGTACTCACCGGACAATCCATTAATAATATATTCATCCTACAAAGCGGAAAGGTGTTGAATGATGCCTGGATTCCATGAGATCAACTGAGGGAGCTTATCACACGGGAACTCGCTGCACAGACCACAGAACCGAGCATTATGCTCCTTACAACAGGCATGTACCTTACACATGCCTGACTGGGCCCATTCAGGGACATGCCCATCTGCCTCTATACACCCAGGGCATAATCCATCTATCTTTTTTGAGCATCCAACACAGCACTCACCACAAGCTGTGATAGTAGAAAAATCTGTCATTCTAATTCATTCCTTAGCTAAGTTTTATCTAAAAAGAAGTGTCTATCTCAATCCATTAGCAAATACCCACGAATAGAATAACTCCTTCGGTGGCTTTACACATTCATAATCCAAAAGTGACTCTGTTGTGTCGATGATTTCGATTGCCTCATTTAGAACTTCCTCGATGGATTTCCCGGAAACATCGATTTCTACTTCATTAACCAATGGATCTCTCTTTAAGTTTTTATCATTTGTCTTTTGCTGCAACTCATAATCTATCAAGCCATTATTGGGGCGATTTTTCATTTGCTCCCGTATCTGCTCTAAATCGCTTGATACAAGCTTAATTGTGATATAATTCGAACCCTTAAATACAATGGGAATATCAGCTGTTCGCAAATCATCCATATCCGTTACAATGATGCCCTTATATCCAAGCTTATGAAAACATTTAAGCATCGCCACCATGTTTTCCCAGCACGTCAATTCTTCGAGTTCTCCGGTCATAGACTCAATTCCATCTCTGGAGATAAATTCCGGGATCATATTCTGTTCTATGAACGTTGTTTTATAATGCGCAAGAAGCCCTTGTGCCAGCGTAGTTTTTCCTATACCACTTGCACCAGTGACAAATATGTAATCTTTTAGTCCCATAATATTTTTATACCACCAATCTAATTACTTATCCTTCATACCTGTAATCTTTGCATTATTATTTATACTTTCCATTACAATCACCTAAATAACCTATGAAAAAGCAATGGCTGAACAGTGAGCATCATTATCGCCGTTCCAATCCAAAAAATTATCAACTCAATGTATCCATTCTTTCCCGTTATTCTAAATATGCCAATCCATTTTTCGGGAATAAACTTTTCCAGGACTTTAAATACTCCATATCCAACACACGCACCAATTGTGTTCGTAATCAGATCTTTAATATCCGTTGCGCCACACCCGAACATTTGAATTATTTCAACGGATACCGAAATTAAGAATCCTGCTAAAAGCACTTTTCCAGCCTTGTCGAATTCATCATAAAGCAATGGCAAAACAATCCCAACGGAACAAATAAGAAAACATTTAAAATGGTATCTATAGGTCCCCTTATCATATCAATAAAAGGAATATAAACTATTCTCGGCGAAAACGCTCCTCTGTACCAACTTCCAGTCATAGTAAGTATTCCCACAAGATAAAATATAAAAACGTATGATATCAGAATATGACCTACTCTATGTTTCTTTTTAAATATGCGTACTATCACAATATTGCCAAAGTAAATGCTACCGCAATGTAACCGCTAGTCAAATGCCGTGAACACAATTCCCAATCCATAAATAATTATCTTTCTCTCCTATATCTTTATTTTCCAACTGCCTGATTTATTAGATCCTTCTCTCTCAATCACCTGCTTCTTTATGAGTGAAGATATAAGCCTCTGTACAGTCTTTTCCGACTTTCCGATTCTTATAGCCATCTCTGCTTTTGAGATACCATCATTATTCTGAATCAGATTAAAAATGACCTGCTCTGCTTCTGTAAGTTCAGTATTTATCTGGACATTTATCTGGACATTTGTCCTGATAAATTCGAAGAAGAAACCGTATGCTTCTTTTCTATAGTTCCAAGTCACGTTCTGTTGCTTGCAAAAATCGTTTACACGCTGAAAGCCAGTACCTGACTTTTCAACGTCTTTGCTTCTAAACAGAATGTCTAATATTAGCTTGTTTCGCTTATATGAAGGCAAATTCCTAGATATAAAATCAAGCGGCGTTAAATCGTCCGGAAAAGATCCGGGGTTATATATCTCAATTTTGCCCGGATGAATACCGATTTCAATCTCCGGAACAGTTTCATAATCTGCATGTGCAAATGCGTTTACTATAATTTCACGAATTGCCTCCTCTGGAATTTCCGGAATCTCTTTTCTCTTTCTTGCTCCAATTTCGCTTCTCCAGTTGATGCGGTTCAAAATGTAATCTAAAGCAGCATTTACAAGATTATAGATATTACCTTCAAGGAGTTTCAAATCTGTGAAGGTAACTTTATTGTCTGTAGCATATGATGCCAGCTTTAACCCAATCTTTGCATTTTTCCCAAAAAGGGCATAGCCACCGTTGTTTATTTTCCCACCGCGAACAATGTCGAGAGTAGTAAGCAATTTCCCTTTGTCATATTCTTTCATGGATAAGCGGCCGCAGTCCTTTGCAGACTGATAGAAATCTTTAAGCGCTTCATCATCCAGATCTTCAGCAGTATAATCCGTTACCCCTTCCTCCCACTTGGAAGAGTAATCATCATTTTTTATCAGTCTTTTTAGTTCATCAGGAGACATACGTCTATTCTCTGTCCCTGTTCGAATTAGATACTTGCCATTAACTGCATATGGTCTATTATGACCGGAAAACGACACCTTAATTATCGTTCGTTGTTCTATAGTGAGCACCTCTATAGTCGGCGCAATTCTCGGTTCAATGGCGTCGCTAATTATTCTTGATATATCCTTTTTGGTAGAATCACTAATCTGTTGTCCTCTAACAAATCCGGAATCATCAACGCCAAAATACACTGTGCCTCGGCAATGTTTATTCAAAATGGCAGCCATAGCTTCTACAGCCTCATTCTTTTCTCCGGTAGTAAGCTTGAACTCAACGGTTTCACTTTCAGATCCAATAACCATCTAAAGCCTCCTCTCATATACCCTGTGATTATATCATGGACACAGCGAAATGTCCATATATTTCGTTCCGCATTTGTCCATATAATTTTACATGATTCCTGCTTAATCGACATATAACGGGAGCGTGTCACGCCCCCGTCACTGTCATTCAAGGAAGAACCCTAATCCAGTTCCAGTCCTCTCTGCTTTTTCGTAACCACCGGTTTCCGTGGCTGTTCTGAAGTTTCTTTCTTTAACTCCGCAAGTCTTCCAAGAACACTTTCTCTGGTCTTTTCCTCAACTTCCTTCCGCTTATGCATATCCCACCACTCTTTAAACTTTCGCCATGCCCCGGCGACCAATTTTCCGATCGGTGTTTTCGGCTCTTTCAGGAATGCATACCTCATGAATTCCTTCTGAGCTTCCGTTTCAACCATCATCTGAATCGTCTCTTCAGTCTGCTTGTTCAGTTCCTCCAAAACTGTTTCACCACCTTTCCTTTAAAATTTGTTTTGGCGTTTCCCATACCAGTTCTGCTGATTTTACAACCAGCCTCTTTACCTGAGATATTCTCCTGTAATACCGCCCGCTCCTGCTCGAGGTACTCGGTCCACTTGGGGGAGTGTCTACATTCGCTCGCTTCACGTTTAATTCTATAAATGAATTTCATGCGCAGGTCATGGCAAGTGCCTGTTAGATTTCTGATATCGCTCATTCAGTTATTTTTCAATACTATATCGTATAGATAATTGAATTGATATTATTCTATACCTTGCGGTATTGAATTGTCAAGATGTTTTTCTAATGTTCTTGTATAGAAAAACTTTCATTTTCATTTTTTCCGTGTTATACTGTATTTAACAGTCCATCAGGGACAGATAAACGGAGGTAACTACACTATGACAATTGGTGAAAGAATAAAGAAAATACGGGTATTCCGTAAAATGACAATGGACGAGTTGGGCGGTGCACTTGGATTTGAGGGCAAAAATATGTCTGTCCGCATATCCCAGTATGAAACCGGTGCACGCATTCCCGGTGAAGATATGATTCTAAAGCTTGCTGATGCATTGCACTGCAATTACAAGGCAATCTCTGATTACAGCCTTGGTGCTGCTGAAGATATCATTGAAA
>ERZ780226.72-NODE-72-length-95665-cov-6.267744_pt1 | contig 95665 bp, 93 predicted proteins | sample MGYA00511165_ERZ780226 | MGnify/ENA primary metagenome ERZ780226 (study PRJEB29588, sample SAMEA2152373) | human gut metagenome | biome: human gut; feature: human-associated habitat; material: faeces | place: Denmark | collected 2008/2010 ...
GGTACTTAGCAAAGAAAAATCCCGCACAGTAGTGCGAGACTTTGTCTACAGTCTGAGTGGAGCTAAGCTTTGCTTAGCTCCACTGATTTTTAGTAGCGAACCATCGGTTCGCCTTTCAGCTCCACTTGATGTTGCTTACATTTTGTGTTTTGCACAGTATTCACGCATGTTCATCGACCCCATTTCAATCCAAAATGAAGTATGAGCATACCGGTCAACAATAGCTTCTGCCTGTACACTTTCATTCAAACGTATTATCCAGTCTTCCTTACGGTACTGGGTGCAGAAAATTGTTGAGGTGGTATCTGACGGGTACTCAAACAGCTCGAAAAGAAAGTATAATTCGTTGTCAGACATGTCCGATACCAACCATTCATCTATCACAAGGAGCGGGATCTTGCTGCAGCTTGCAAGCAGACGTTTCTGTTTTCCCTGAACGACGGAGGCATCTCCGTACTCCATAAGCGTAAGTCCTCAATCATGAGTACCACCAATCATAAAACCCCGCATTGCTGCAGGGGTTGAAATGGTTTTCTTATATTTGTATTGTACCTTGAAAAATCATTTCTTTTTATATCGGCTGGGACATTCCCTTTGTACCCGGGGAGACCAGGGGAGCAGTTGATCAAGGAATTTTAGGTTATTATCATCCATGTGCTTTGGAATCTCTGTGAGAAGCAGTTCCAGATACTGATAGGTGTTAACCCCATTGGCCCGGGCTGTTTCTACAAGGCTGTAAAGCATGGCGCTGGCTTTTGCACCATTGTCGGATTCCATGAGAACGAAGTTCTTTCTGCCGATGGTAAAAGGACAGATAGTAGTTTGGAGTTTTGAATGTTTTGAGTTCCTATATGTATGGGAAAATAATCCCAAGGACTATTTTTGAGTGATAGAGTGCACAGATTTACCTGAGGAATTGCCATGACCCTGACAATTCCTCAGCTATGTTAATTTGTAAAGAATTTGGAGTTATTTGTCGGATGAGTTTGCTTTCGATTGATATTCTGCTAACTGGGCTTCAAGAGCCTGAATATGTTGTTGGTACTCGGAGAGCTGTTGGCTTTGCTCAGAGAGCTGTTGGTCTTTTTCAGAGAGTTGTTGGTTGGCATCTGTGAGGCCTGCTTTTAGAGCAGCAAAATCATTTTCAATCCCTTTCATAGTCCGGTTGTAGTCTTCACGGGCAAGACATTGCTGGCGGATCCGTTCTTCCTGTGTCAGCTCATAGACCGTTTCAGATGCTTCTTTAAAGTAATGATTGTCTTGTGCAAGCATTTGTAATTCCTCCCATGTCTTTGCTTTGAAGAGAGCAGCCCAGTAATCAAGCTGGTATTGTCTGTCCTCTTCGGTTGCCAAATCGATACGAGATAAGTCTAACACAGATATACGCCACTTGTCACTATATAACGTATGATTTTTCACGATGGAAAGCTTAAGAGGATATTGTTCATACAGCAGCCAGACACGTGCTGTCAGGCTGCGTAAGAATATGATTCAAAAGAAAGTAGAGATGGAGACTAAATTTTCAATAGATGAGATTGGTGATGGAAAGAAACCTATATTTAAATGAGGTTTGCAGATGATGTGAGTGCCTTTTTATGGCAATGGTTACAGCCTGTTTTTCAGCATGGAAATTGGAAAATATTAAGTCAAACAAAATAAAAGTTTCCGAAATGGGAAAATAATTTGATATTCTGCGTATAATATGCCATACTGAGAAAAAGGAGAAACGCAGATATGATTGAACGAAAAGAATATCTTGACCAGCTTTGGGCATGGAAAGATGAGCAGCAGATCAAGGTTGTGACCGGAATCCGGCGCTGTGGAAAATCTGTACTTTTGGAACAGTATCAGGAGAGACTCTTAGCGAATGGAGTCACAGCAGAACAGATTATTTCTATCAATTTTGAAAATCTGGATTATGAACCTTTAAAAGATTATATGAAGCTGTACAATTACCTCAAGGAACGTTTGTGTGCAGATAAGATGACATATATCTTTTTGGATGAGGTTCAGGAAGTTCCATCATTCGAGAAAGTGGTTGACAGCCTTTATATCAGAGATCATGTGGATGTTTATATCACAGGTTCCAATGCATATATGCTGTCAAGTGAGCTTGCAACGCTTTTGTCAGGAAGGTACACTGAGATCAGGATGTTGCCGCTTTCTTTCTGTGAGTATATGGCAGTGACAGGTATGGCAAAAGAGGAAGCTTTTGCAGAGTTTATGAAAACTGGTGGAATTCCTTATGTGGCAGTAATGAACCGTACGGATGAAAAAACAGATCAGTATTTGGAAGGAATCTACAACACAGTCATTGTAAAAGATATTGAGCAGCGGCAGGCAAGAAGAGAAAAAGAGGATGGAAAACGAAAAATCACAGATATTGCGTTACTGAAGACAATTGCCAGGTATCTGGCAAGCGTTATTGGCAGCCCGGTGTCTATGAAAAGTATAACAGATTATCTGACTTCAGCGGGAAGGAAAGTATCCCAGAACACAGTCAGTGATTATGTTGAAGCCCTGACAGAATCCTTCATTTTTTATCCTGTGGAGCGGTTTGATATTGTGGGAAAGCAGCTCTTGAAGGTCAACAATAAGTTTTATATGGTAGATATGGGAATCAGAAACCATATTCTTCCAAGAAAGCGATATGATCTTGGATTTACCATTGAGAACATTGTGTATCTTGAACTTTTACGAAGAGGCGGTAAGGTCAATATCGGAAAATACGGTTCTGCTGAGGTCGATTTTGTGACACAGAAGGAAGGTGTGCTTACCTATTATCAGGTGACTGCTGATATGACGGCGGAAGAAACCTTTGAGAGAGAGATGAGACCGCTGCGGAGCATTCAGGATAATTATGAAAAGATTGTCCTGACACTGGATCGATTTTCACTCGGAAATTACGATGGCATAAAAGTTGTGAATGTCATCGACTGGCTTTTGGGATGAGAAACCTATCTGGAATTGTCAGTTTAATGCTGCGGGGAGAATTTAGGAGCTATTGGTCTGAAACTGGATGATGATGTGCTGAACATTCCGCTATTCATGGCAGATCAGGTGGATCGATTGATCGGGTTGGCATTGGAAAATAAGAGAGTGTTCATTTTGCTTGATTTTCCAAGTTATCTAATTTATTATACTTGTAAGAAAGTAACTCACGAGTAACTAAATTATGAGTACAATTATTGGAGCGAGTAGATGAGTCAGTTTTATTGCCGTGAGAATGAGCTGACAGCACTTTCAAAAGGGAAATGTATCCATCTTAAATCCTGGATTATACAGGTGAAATATTGCTTGTGGGAATAACTATGATAAAAACAGCAAGGAGCATCAGTGCCTGATTGAAAGATATGAGAAAATGTCATGAATCAGGTATTGATTTGTAAATTTATGAATTCAACGGTATAATAAGAAAGTCAGAAACAGTGAATGATATAGATTATAGAAAATTTTGGGGCTTTTTATATGATTAGTATTGTTGTGCCGGTATACAATGCGGCGAAATATATAGAAGAAACAATTGAGTCAGTTGTAAATCAGACATATAAAGACTGGGAACTTTTGCTGGTAGATGACTGTTCCAAAGATGATAGTGCAGAAGTAATACAGGAAGTGATCCGTTCGTTTGAACAGGATGAGGAGTATAAAGGGCGCATTCGCTTTATTAAAAAGGAGCATAATGAAGGTGCTGCAAAAGCACGTAATACCGGCATTATGGAAGCGCAGGGAAGATATATTGCGTTTCTGGATGCGGATGATATCTGGTATCCGGAAAAATTGCAGAATGAGTTGGATTTCATGCAGCTGCATGAGGCAGCTTTTGTTTATTCCTCTTATAAATTTGGAGATGAGGATGCAGTGCCTACGGGAAAGGTAGCGCGGGTCCCTAAGCATCTTACTTATAAAGAAGCATTATCAAGAACAATTATTTTCACTTCAACGGTTTTACTTGATACGAAGAAAATTGACCGCGAACTGATTTTTATGCCGGATATTCCTTCAGAGGATACGGCAACCTGGTGGCGTATCCTGCAGACCGGAATCACTGCTTATGGATTGGATGAGGCATTGGTGATCTACCGGCGTCCTGCCAGTTCACTTTCTTCCAATAAAGGTAAGGCTGTGAAAAGAATCTGGCGACTTTATCGGGAAATTGCAGATCTTGGGATGGTGTCTGCCACATGGCATATGGTTGGCTGGGCATTTAATGCGACAATGCGCAGAATGTTGGATGATGCGATTCGGAATCATTTGGAATCTGTAAAACGCTTTACCGTGTTGCAGCTTTCCATGATCGGACTTGTTCTGCATACGCTGATTTATGCCGGAATCTGGTTTAAGGTATATTATCCACTGATCAGTTCTGTCCGTGTGAGTAAAGACGGATATAATTTTGGCGGCGGCTTAAAACTGTATTTTCGTGGGCATCTGGTAATACTGGCTATTTATTTCTTCCTGCTTTTATTCCTGTCAAGATCTAATGGAAGTATGAAGACGGGATATCTCCGGCCGGGAAGGACGTTGACTACACAGGTAATTGCGCTTGGAATGACGAATCTGATTACGTATGCACAGCTGTCGTTGATGCGGAACTGGTTATTACCGGTATCTCCGATTCTGCATGCATTCCTGGGGCAGATTCTTCTGGCACTTATCTGGACATATCTTGCAGATGCAATTTATCGCTGTGTTTTTCCACCCAAGGATACGCTGGTTATTCTTGGCAAAGAAGACAGGGAAGAAGTGGCAGAGATTGTCCGGCGCTTTGAAGGCCGGCAGGACAAATTCCGTGTTATGAAATTAATTTCCACGTCTGAGGGAATGGATAAGGTAGAGAGTGAATGCTTACGCTGGTATGGCTGTGTTATTATTGGTGGCGTTTATGGCTTGCAAAGGCGGGAACTTGTTAATTTCTGTTATTCTCATTACATCCGAATGTATATCATTCCGGAGTTCGCAGATCTCATGCTTCAGGGAGCACAACAGATGGATCTGTTTAATACGCCGATTCTGGAACTTAAGGAATACAATATCAGTTGGGAAGAACGTGTAATAAAACGAATTGCAGATATTATTCTGGCAAGCGTGTTGATCCTGATTACCTCACCGGTGATGCTGTTTCGGGTGATCCGGGCTGCAGCCGGGCACAGACCGGTTATGGAACGGACCGTTTGTCTGTCGAAGGATGGGCGCGAATTTGTGAGACATACGTTCAGTGGTGGCGGATTTGGATGGACACTTCCCATGTTTTTTGATGTGTTAAAAGGATCACTTTCCATGATTGGACCTGAGGCATTACCGGCTGACGTGGAAAGGCAGATGATCGAAGAAGATCAGAGGTTTTTCTATCGGCTCAGAGTAAAGTCCGGGTACAGTGGATATGCCGCTTCCATGGGAAAAACATTTTATAAAGACCATGGGAAAAACTTATCAAAAGAGGATGCCAATGAGATTTTAAAGATGGATATGGTGTATGTGCAGCATTATTCGTTGCTGCAAGACTTTCGTTTGGTTGTTGGTATTTTGAGTACTTCTATAAAACTGTTTGACAAAACCTGATTCAAGTTTATAATAATTGGTGGCACTTCGATTGGTGCTACCAATTTTAACTTTGCGAGGAAAAGATGATGAAGTATGTCAAACAGTTTTTTATTATTCTACTGATCTCCTTTGTGGGAGAGCTCTTTAAGTATCTGATTCCGTTACCCATTCCGGCCAGTATCTATGGCATGGTGATTTTGTTCATTGGATTGATGACCGGTCTGATCAGGCTGGATGATGTGAAGGATGTGGGAAAGTTTCTGATTGAAATTATGCCGTTGATGTTTATCCCGGCAGGCGTTGGACTGATTGAAAGCTGGGGAACGTTAAAGCCCGTGCTTCTTCCGGTCTGTGTGATTACGGTTGTTGCTATTGTGACCGTCATGGTGGCAACAGGAAAGCTGTCACAGTGGATGATTCGCAGGGAGAAAAAGGGAGGCAGTGACCATGAATAGTTTTTTTGAAGAATCCATGTTTGCAGGAGTGACGTTAAGTATTATTGCCTATCTGATTGGGGCAATATTAAAAAAGAAATTTAAACTGGGTATTTTTAATCCGCTTCTGATTGCTATTGTGGTATCTATTGTTTTTCTGGCAGTGGGAAATATTGATTATGAAGTTTATAACGAGGGTGCAAAGTTCCTAAGCTGGCTGTTGACGCCGGCGACGGTATGCCTGGCGATTCCGCTTTATGAGCAGTGGGATCTGTTAAAAAACAATCATAAGGCCGTTCTGCTTGGACTGACTGCCGGAGTGGTGACCAGCCTTGTTACGGTACTCGTTCTTTCCCTGTTGCTGGGATTATCCCATGAAGAATATGTCACGATGCTTCCAAAGTCCATTACGACAGCGATCGGCATGGGTGTATCAGAAGAATTGGGCGGTTATGTGACGATTACGGTTGCAGTAATTATTGTTACCGGAGTGCTTGGTAATATGTTCGGAGAACTGATCTGTAAGGTATTTAAGATTGAAGAGCCGATTTCGAAGGGGCTCGCATTTGGCTCGGCAGCACATGCGATCGGAACAGCAAAGGCTATGGAGATTGGTGAGATTGAAGGAGCAATGAGCAGCCTGGCAATTGCAGTATCGGGAATCCTCACAGTGATTTTGTCATCTGTATTTGCGCATTTCTTATAAAGAGGCAAAGAAAAGCCATATGGAAATGTTTTGACAGATGATGGGTAGAGGAAAATATTGGGATAAAAGTGTGATAAGAAAAACGATATGATGAGAAAATAAAAATATAACTGTGAATGAATATAGTTAAGAAATATGTGGGTAAAGGGAAAAGGAAAACTACAATCGGAATGGAAAGGGAACAGACAACTTCAGAATATGAAAAAGCAATTCAATATATTGATCAGTTAATTCAGCAGGGTGATCTGCGGATCGGAAGCAAACTGCCAACAGAACGGGCCATTGCAGAAGAACTGGGAATCGGACGGAACTCAACACGTGAGGCGTTGAGTATTCTACACGGTATGGGAATGATTGAACGCGTTCAGGGATCCGGAAATTATATTTCGAAGGATGCCGGAGGCTCCATTCACCGAATTCTTAGGATGATGCTGGCGCTTGGAACTATTACGGGGAAAGAGATTGCAGACTTCAGGTGTATGATGGAAAAAGCAGTCTGCCTTGATCTGCTTGAACGGGGATTAAGTGAAGAACAGCAGACTTATTTTGAAAAGCTTTTACAGGGAATGGAAGCTGCGTCTACAGAGGAATTTTTAGAGCTCGATAAAACGTTTCATGAGCAGCTCATTTGTGCAACTGGGAATCCTCTGTTTATTCTGCTTCTGGAATCGGTATCGAAGCTGTATCAGGAGCAGATCGCATGCGTCCTGCAACAGGCCGATGAGAACGGGAGAGGAGAACTTTTGACACAACACCGGGTAATTTATAACCATTTAATGCAAAAAGATAAGGAAGCAATGCTTGAAGCTATTGACCGCCACTACATCCGATGATATAGTAAGCGCAAGAGGAAAATAAGCGTCTGCGAAGCAGACATTTATTTTACTGCGCTTACTAACGAGCATGCGTCTGACGAAGTCAGACAGAGAGTGTGAAACACGGGCATGTGAGTATAAAAACGGCGCAAGAGGAAAATAAGCGTCTGCGAAGCTTAAGGGGAATTAAATGTAGTTGTGTGAAAACGGGGGAATATATGGGAAATAAAATCAAAGAAACGGAAAATGGAATTGTTGTCACTCCGGATCAGGCATCGATAGAAGTGGTAGCTTCTTATGTAGAGGAAACATTGGAAAAGTCCGAGGTTGCCATGAGGGATGGTTATAAAATAAATATTGCACTGGATGAATTGTATTCGAATATCGTTCGGTACAGTGGTGCCAGTGAAGCAAAGGTGAGCTGTGTTGTGGATGAACACACCGTGACGCTTCACCTGCAGGATAATGGAGTTCCATTTGATCCGACTGCGAAGGAAGATGCAGATATGGAACAGCTTGCGGAAGAGGAACAGATTGGTGGACGCGGTATTTTTCTGGTAAAAAAGCTGATGTCCAAGATGACGTATTGCTATGAGAATGGATATAATGAGCTGACAGTAAAACTTCAAAGAATGTAAGGAGAATGCACAGTGAAGGAGGTTAAAATTTATCCCAACATTGATATGCAGCGGACCGGTATCAGGTTGAAAGAGTTTACACAGAAAAGAGGATATTGTGTAGCGGATATTCAGGAGTACCTGCATTTGTCCTGTCCCCAGCCGGTGTACCGATGGTTTAAAGGGATGATTCTTCCTTCGGTAGATCATTTACTGATGCTGAGTGAACTGTTAGGTGTTCATATGGAGGATCTGCTGGTGAAGAAGCAGAATCCGTTGTGTTTTTCCATTTCGATCATACGGGTGGAATGGTTTGACAGGATTGGTGAGGTACATATTTATCAGGAGAAACAGGACAGAATGCAGAACGCAGGAATACGATTGATGACCTATTATAAGAAACTGGCAGGTCTGGTTGCATAACTGCAGCTATAAAAAAGCAGATAAAGAGAGTTCCATAGAAAGTTTAACAGGATCTCAGGGATTCGTGAAAACGGATTTTTGAGGTCTTTTTTGTTGTAATTTGTCCGGAATACTTTTGGACTAACAGTCCAATGCAAAATTACTTGACAGAGGCTAGAATCGGGTTAAAGAAAGTAAATCTTTAGCGGGAGGCTGTCTGCAGATGAAAGAAGAATTCGTAAATGCATTGATGGAGAAATATTCTTTTTTTTATAGAGATCCGGAGAAGAAAGTATATAAAAAATATCCTAAGCAGGCCATTTCTAAAGAAGTTGGGGATGAATGGTATGGGGAAATCTGCAAATTGTGTGAGGAATTATATTGGTATTTCAAGGAGATTGAATACCCGGTTAGTTTCATGTTTATTGAGATCAGAGTAAAGGATTACCATTTGCAAATGTATTATCTCCTGACAGGGGGAACCGGTGAGGTCGGTAACCAGGTTGATGAGATTGTTGAGAAGTATGAGCGGATGTAGGAGACAAACCTTTCCATTTAAATGTTTACACGCACCTAAAGTTAGAGGATGCGGAGAAAGAAATAAAACGTCTGGAGCAAGAACAGCAAATGTGTTTGCTCGAGTTGAGCCTGAACTTAAAGAACAGGCTGAAAGTGTATTAGATCAGTTAGGAATTCCAATGTCAAATGCAGTAGGAATGTTTCTACGGCAGATTGTTTTGCAAAAGGGAATTCCATTTGAAATGAAATTACCAAGAACGGCACCGTTGACCTATGGTTCTCTTACGAAAGAACAATTTGATAAAGAAATTGAAAAAGGTATGTCTGATGTAAAAGCTGGCAGAGTTTACTCAGCAGATGCCATTGAAGCTGAAATGAAAAGAGATTTTGGCATATGATTTTTTATGTGGCATATTCCGCTGAAGCAAGACAGGATTTGAGGGACATTTATGAATATATTGCGTATGAATTGTTGGTACCTGAAACAGCTGCCGGACAATGGTTGCATTGTTCGGAACGATAGGAAATAGCAATACAAGTTGTAGGCAGGTGGCTGCCCAGGAGCAGATGGACCGATTTTGAAAAACTCTGTATCAATTTTCTTTACAGATAAACTTTGTTCATAGATTTATGGTATAATCAGTTTAAGCGCTTGAATAAAGGAGATGGTTATACCATGAATCTGTTTTGCGAAGAGGTCCATAAACTGGAGGCGGAATTTAAACAATGCCGGAAGCTGCTGAACGCTATCGGGGATGGGAACCTCCAGCACCTTATATGCGTCATGATGAATATGCCGATTGATGGCGGTCTTGTATTGGAGATTGTCGAGCAGACGCATCATCCGGGCTGCCATTCCTTGATATGAAAAAGATCACAAGGGAGTCACTTAAGAAAGACGAAAAACCTTCAATACGGTGACAGAACACAAAACCACGGGCAATACAAAAACCCATATACAAAGATTTGAACTAATCAGACCAGGACAGTTTTATTTTGATGCCTGCTACAACCCGTCCAAGACCGCATTCCTGAAAAATGCTGAGAAGAAGGGCTGCAAAATCCTGAATGGTCTTGGTATGTCCAGTTCCAGAGGGCTGCTCAGATCGAATTATGGACCGGACAGAAGGCTCCACTGGATGTGATGCGAAAAGAATTAAAGGAGATTATCCGGGAAGAAAATGAGAAGGCGCAGACGGAATGATTCTGTAATTCCGTCACTTCATGGGAGATAAATGTTATAGTGAATTTATAGTGAATAGAGAAACGCGATAGCGTAGTAAGCAATAATTTCAGATGATCCAGGTTTGATCAGAGAGGAGAAGAATATGAACAACTATTGTATGATCCAGAACTCCAAAACGTTTGCATTTTCCGCAGAGAATCCAACCGGTGTACGCGCAGGTGGTTCCCAGGGCGGTGACTGCACCAAGCTTCGTCCGACCGTGACGATTCCTGCAGGGGAAACCGTAACTCTGGTAGATGCTGCAGGACCGGGTGTGATCCAGCATATGTGGTTTACCGGATATGTCGGGCACCATTTTATCATCCGTATGTATTGGGATGATCAGGAATATCCGTCTGTGGAAGCTCCGCTCTCTGCATTCTTCGGATGTGCCTATGATGAAAATTTCGTGGACCGGGATGGCAAATATCCGGTGTTGAATTCTGCCATGATGCTGGTAGCTCCTGGTCGCGGCTATAACAGCTATTTTGAGATGCCGTTCCATAAGAGAGCTCGGATCACGATGGAAAACCGTGGTGACAAGGATGAAAATCTCTATTATATTATCACCGGAGCTTATCAGGAGATTCCGGCGGAGGCTGGTTATTTCCATGCCACCTATCGCCAAGAGCACCCGGTTCAGAAGGGTCGTACCTACACAATCGTTGACGGAATCGAAGGCAGGGGACAATTTGTTGGTGTGACTCTGGCAACTGGTATGAATGGCAACAATACCTGTTGGGTAGAAGGCGAAGCCCGCATGTATCTGGACGATGATCCGTATCCGTCTATCCACTATACCGGAACTGAAGACTACTTCGGCGGTTCCTATGGATTTGGAAATGACATCATCATCAAGAGCTATCAGACCTTCAGCGGCTTATATACCGGCATGTATGCAATCTATGGAGACAACCGGGAATTCTATAACGGACAGCAGAGATTCCTGCTGTATCATTTCCATATTGCAGACCCGATCCGTTTTGAGAATAAGTTTCGTATGACACTCGACAACATGGGCTGGACCGGACCGCGTTACGATGATTACACCAGTGTTGCTTATTGGTATCAGACCCTGCCGTCCGCACCGCTGATGCCACTGCCGACAGATGCAGAGATGTGTATGAGATAATAGAACCAGATTGGAGATGTCAGATAGATTGGTTTTAACCTTGCGACACGTCGCATCGGTTATATCGGACTGACATCAGAGATTTGCCGGAAAGGATAGAGGTATTATGTTACTGGAAGAGAAGTTTTTGGAATTTCATCGTTATGCCAGCAGCCACAATCTGCCGCTGGAAGCTATCAGTGTCGGAGATGAGAACAAGGTACTCTGTGAGATGCACTACGCAGCAAATGCACCGAGAAATATTTATTCACATACCAAGAGTTTTACGGTAACAGCAGTTGGACTCGCAATGGAAGAGGGAAAACTAAGCCTGGAAGATCATGTGGCGGAAGTGTTTAAAGATAAACTTCCTTCAAATCCGGATCCAAATCTGGAGAAGATTCAGTTGAAACATCTGCTCTGCATGTCCAGTGGCTTTGGTAAGGCACTTCTGATGAATGCGGACAGACGTCCGGGCGTCGGCGCACCGGATTATGAGAAATATATGATGGCACAGCCGGTTCCTGTGGAGCCAGGCAGTGCATTCTGCTATTCCTCTGCCGACAGTATTCTGGCTGCTCATATGGTAGAACGGGCCGTTGGCAAGCGGATGGGAGAGTATCTGTATGAGAAGGTATTCCAGCCCCTTGATATGGGATGGCCGCTCTGGGAGCATGATCCACAGGGACATCCGAATGGCGGCGGAGGTATGTATCTGACTTGTACCGAGATGATGAAACTGGGACAGCTCTATCTGGCTGAGGGTAACTGGAAGGGCGAGCAGATTGTCAGCAGGGACTGGGTGCAGGAGGTGTCCACCCCGAAATTTACCTTCGAGCCATCTGCAGATCTCTGGCATGTAGGATATGGCTATCAGTTCTGGATCAGTCCATATCCAGGATCCTATCGTGCTGATGGCGCATTCGGACAGATTACAACGATTCTCCCAGAGAAGGGATTGGTTGTTTCCATCCAATGTCCGGAGCGAGGTGATTTCGATCAGGTGAAACGTGCGCTGCATGAACATTTTCTGATGGAATTGTAAGAATAGACTTGCAACAATATGCTATAATTTGCCCAGAAACCGTACTTTTGGCTGAAAAGGCTTAAAATCAAGGCTTTTAGGGAATGTGGATGGGATTTGTACCCCCATTGTACTCCTATTTTGTAAAACAGTAGGATCATCAACCGGACTTCCCTCGATAAAAAAGAATATGATTTGTGGCGAAAGAAGTTCCTTCGGGGACTTCTTTTCACTTACATAAAAATGACGGTTTGAATGTCGGTTAAGTGTCGGTTTGTTTATGATATTTGACTGCAATACATATTATGTGGTTGTACTTTTAATAATAATCGTATACTACAACACTAACATTGAGAAGGTGCCAAATGGCAAACAAACGATTAGATTATGATATGATTTACGAGCTTGTCATGCAGTGCTGCAAAAGCAGTCTGTCTGACAGACAGTGGTGTCTGGATAACGACATTGTCCCAAGTACCTTTTATTACTGGGTGCGCAAGCTCCGGCAGCGTGCCTGTTATGATCTTCCGGAAACGGAATGTTCCGGCAGAAATGTGTCTTCCGCAGAAAAACAGGATGTTGTATGTGTAAACATCCAGCCTGATCCAGTTCGGGAAACCGCCGGAATTCCGGCGGTCAGCATACCCAAAGCTGCAAACATTTTTCTTCAGTATGGCGGTGTCAGCATCGCATTGTCAAATGAATTTGAAGAGCAGACATTGAAACGTGTTTTCCTGACACTGCGGGAGATAGTTTGTTAGGAGATATATCCGTTCTGGATAAAGTGTACATTGTCTGCGGCAGGACGGATATGCGCAAGCAGATCGATGGACTGTGTGTCATTATTGAAGAACAGTTAAAAATGAATACAAATGATAACTGTCTCTTTCTTTCTTGTTACCGACCTCATGAGCTGTCCCGGACTTGCTCACATGAACTGTCACCGGATTGCTTAACTTTCTGTCATCAGCCCTTACAGGGCTGATGACAGAATTCAGGCGGCAATAAGATTTATGTTGTTATGGTTCCAAGCATTTCATGTTCTGTGGCATACGTGATCATGTAGTCATCGATCAGCCTTTTCTGGTTTTGGAAGGCATACATAAGAGCCCTTTTGCAGATTCGGTAGACTATACGGGGGATTCCGGTCGATGCGTGAGGTGTATGGCTTAGATAAATCGTTGCGAGAGTAACTCTCTAATAAAATGGCTCAATCCGTCTGGACAGGTGGCTCACGCCACACCGGACGGGTGACTCTGCCGCACAAGAATATTCAGCCATCTCTTGCGGAGGTAAGGCTATTGAAAAAATACATGTGTGAAAGGTGCATGCGATACCGAAGGGGGTGATATGCACCCCAAAATAATAATTGACACCATATATGACACCACGTATAATAATGGTAGGAGGTATTCAGAATGTCAAAATGGGATAAACTATTAACAAAAATATACGCTTTGTCAAAAGACCTCCGATTTGATGAATTGCGTAAGGTGTTGGAAGGTTATGGATATGTGATGAGTTCTCTGAAGAGTGGGAGCAGCCATTATACTTTTAGAAAAGCTGGATGTCAGCCGATTACAATACCAAAGCATGAACCCATCAAAAGGTATATGTAGAAATGGTAAAGCAGATTGTGGAAAGTGAGGCGGTGAATGATGAAAACGTTTAATGATTATTTGTCAATGAATTATCGTATGGAAATTATAGAGGATAAGGATGAGGGCGGTTTTGTTGTTTCATTTCCGGAACTTCCGGGATGTATTACTTGTGGAGAAACAGTAGAATCCGCTGTTGCAAACGCTTTAGATGCCAAGAAAGCATGGTTGGAAGCTGCTATGGAAGATGGTATTGAAATCCATGAGCCAGACAGCCTAGAGGATTATTCAGGACAGTTTAAACTTAGAATTCCCCGCAGTCTACACCGTTCCCTTGCAGAACATTCAAAAAGAGAGGGAATCAGTATGAATCAGTATTGCGTGTACCTTCTTTCCAGAAATGATGCAGTTTATTCAAAATAGTGGTTGCAGACAGATGCTTTAACACTTCCTGGTGTTTGAGTACCATACATTTTTACATCATTCTCAAACTGGAGAATGTATTTGAGTATGATGCAGACAGTTCGAGTACCATACATTTCTACATCATTCTCAAACAAAGCGGACAGCAATTTGAAACAAGTAAAAGTTTGAGTACCATACATTTCTACATCATTCTCAAACGGAATTGCACAGGCACTCGGTACGGAGTGGTTTGAGTACCATACATTTCTACATCATTCTCAAACTAACGCCTGTGCGATGCCCGCGCTTGTGAGTTTGAGTACCATACATTTCTACATCATTCTCAAACGTTTGCCGGAGACATACCCCTTGAGAGCGTGTTTGAGTACCATACATTTCTACATCATTCTCAAACCACTGATATCATCACGCTCGTCTGACCCCGGTTTGAGTACCATACATTTCTACATCATTCTCAAACGATTTCAGTCTACTCAGGTATCAGAAAATGGTTTGAGTACCATACATTTCTACATCATTCTCAAACTGGGGGCAAACCTAATTCTCTCTTTTTAGCGTTTGAGTACCATACATTTCTACATCATTCTCAAACTTTCATAGATCCTCTAGTAGATTGAGCATCTGTTTGAGTACCATACATTTCTACATCATTCTCAAACTTTGCGAAGCAAACGGAGCATTCGGGTACAGTTTGAGTACCATACATTTCTACATCATTCTCAAACATGATGCACTTCCTTGGTATGTTTGTCTGTGTTTGAGTACCATACATTTCTACATCATTCTCAAACCTCAAATTCAAAAATGAAATGCCATCATTAACATAAAATGTACTTTTGAGTACCCAAACATATTCGTCTATATCTATTTTACACAATTCCGATCTGCGTTTCAATATATTTCGCAGTTGTCTTTGTCGATGATGTACCATTTTTCACCATCTATCATTTGCTCTAAATGATTTTCCATTAATAATACCTTCCAGTCTCGACGTCTGATTTCCTCATAAAATAATTCCAATTCGTTTTGTGTAAAATAGTTTCTCAAATTCCAGAATATGAACAGTTTGATTTTGGTTAACTCCTTTATCATGATACAATATTGTAATAACCGTTCCAAATCTGTTTCATACTGTGTTTCAATTTGCAGCCCCATGGCTTTTGCGAGTGCGGAAAAGTCCGTTTCCGTATTAATGTGGTAGCCAAATGAGTATTCCATTTCCATTTTGCCAAAAAATGTTTGAATGATAGAATTTAATTCCTGGCTTTCCCTCCAATGTGACTCATTAACGGCTTTTTCTGCAAATGATTTCAGAAAAGCGGTTACAAGCTTTCTCTGATTTTCATCGAGCTGAAGTGGATTAAATATCATTTCCACTGTTTTACTGAAATTCAATTCCTTATCGTGGTCAGATAGCACCCATTCACCATCTTCCCCGAGATATTGAGTGGATAATTTCTTTTGGATTTCACGCCACCTTTTTGGAGATTCGATAATACAAACAGGTATTTCGGTCTTGTCAAAATCAATACAGAAAGATATTTCAGAATGGGCTAATTTCAAGTACATTCCCTCCTCGAATAAATATTTATAAAATAATCAATCGCTCATCGCTTTGGATCACTTCACTGTTTGTTTCACCGACAAGTAGTTCCATACGACCATATTGTTTCTCTGTGATAGTCAACATCTGTACCAGGCCCTCAGAGGGCTTATTTTTCTTACATTGTCTTCTATTCTTAATGCAATACTGGTATTTAACGCCAGCTTACTGTAAATAGATTCCTGCTGCATGACAAATCCGCTTTTTAATAGGAATTTGCGAAAACGTGTATATTCTCTTCTCTGTGCGCTGGTCAGCACAGGAAGATCAAACATTACGATTACTCTCATATATCTATAACTCATATGAATAAAAGGATAACTGTGCAATGTCCGATTCGTTGAGGGCGTCAAACACACTTTTTACATACTGTTTGATTGCATTTAAAATTACATAATGTTTTCCGTCCATAATAACTTCCTCGTTCAATAAATTGACTAATTGCATTTTCTCTTCATGCTCAAATTCGATCAATGTCATATCGAAAACTTTTCTGTCTACCAACACGCGAAATGGCTCCATAAGGTCGGAACCCAAATTAAATTGATTGAACATATTATCATGAAATAGTCCCAACTGTGTAATATATCCATTCGTCACTATTTCGCGATTGACGGCAGAAAGAATTAAGGAATATCCATAGTTCAATGCCGCATTGATCGGGCAATCCTGACTTCTGGAAAAATCCATTCCAAATAGCGCATTAAAATAAACCTTGGCGGCATGCCCCTCGCGATTTGTTGCATCATTCCATTGCATTTGCTGCACATATTCACGCAGCAACCCAGCCTCCTTATTCTTCCCCCTTTCCAGTAAATGCTCTGCTTGTTGATTGATCTTTTCCCGGACAATTTCTGTCCAGACAGCTTCCTTCACCTTTGGTGACCATGAGATTTGTGTGCGGACTTTATTGCTGGTGTCATGTGATCCATAATATGACACCAGCTCCGACGACGGATTTCTTTTCTGATCACAGAAAATTACTTTTACCTTTTGTCGTGTCAGTTCTGCCAGCAGTCCGACTGTTAAAGATACAGACGTAGATTCTACAAGTAAAAGTGCAATTTCTGAAATATGTATCTTCTGTGTTTTCATTTCGCTGCGCACAACCAGATATTGCAGCTGTAGGTCCAGTTTAGCCGTGTTATGCACGACAACAATACGCCAGCTCATATTGTCTGAAGATCAATTACCTGCTCATAAAATCCGGTAATCGACTGGTTGTAAACGTTGATTTTCTCCAATTTAGTAATATCATTATTCATCTTTAAAATTCCTGCACGCTTAGGTCCATTTAACAATGACAGATCGGAAGCTTGACTGTTGCATTGGAACAGGTGCAATATTTCTGCCAGCAAGATACATTTATCTTCAGTGGAAAGTTCTATAAAATCAGGCTTACCTATGTCTAAAAATTTTGCTTGGGTGGCTAATCTTTTCGCATATATTGAGTTCATTAATTTATTGAGGAGTTCGTCATACAATTGTTCCAGTTTGTCTGATGATAATTGGCTTTTTTCTGACAATACTGCATTTTTATTTTCTTTTCGGTCTGCACAGTATTTGCCAATCTTCTTTACAATAGTTTGCATTTCAGGGGAAAGCACTAATTGATTTGCACCTTTGAAAATCAATTGTTTACCGGTTCTTCCGGACAAGTGCATTTTAAATCCGTCAACATCAAACAGTGTATTTATTTTAATTTGAGGAATACGAACGTCAGGATTTATCAGTCCGAGAGTTTCCTCACAATATCTCTTTCGAAATTCGTCGGATTCCGTCATTTGCTTTACCATATATACGGGTACAAATTCTATGGTTCTTTTTCTTGTACCTTTTTTGCCGTCAGATTCTACAAGCATAAAATAAGCACCGCTTGCCTTATTATAAGCACCATACTTTTCTTTGTTCTGCAAGCGTTTATCGGCGCCATTTTTTAGAGGAATCTGTCCTTTTCCTTTTTTCATAATATTTTGATCAAACAGACCACCTTTCTCTTCAAAGGATTGTCGTGTAAATAAAATATTGTTTTTGTTCAGCCATTTTTTGACAACATGTACAGTTCCGTTATCTCCAGGAATCCAGGCGGTTTCGTTTCCACGTTTTACAGTTTCATTCTCGAACATTTTCTTTAAGTTGTAAGAACGTCCGGGATTGTTTCGTATAAACCATGCTGCATCCTTGGTAAATTTGACATAATATGTATTGCCGACCACAATATTCAGATACGCATCTTTTGCATGATGGTAATCATTTACATCGCGTACTTTAAGCGCATCAAACTTATGTCTAAATTCACTGACGGCTTTCGCTTTAGAATACACAATTTCGGATTCCGGATATGCTGTTGCAAGAAGCTTTGTAACTGCCTTGGTACTCTGTCTTGTTTCTACTAATTGCCGGGCAATAAATCCTGCAAGCTCCTCTTCTCCGAAAGAATCACGTCTTGTCAGTCTTTTGTATTTTTCTTTGGATATCAGCTTTTTTGAAAGCAGGGTATCCCACAATGGCTTTGCGGCATCGACATATTCTTTCGGGACAGGGAAGTTGTCAGATTTTCGGCTGTTCAGTTCCCGCTTTACAAGAACGCGGTTATCAAGACTGTCGTCCATGACTTTCGACTGCGGATAAATGTGGTCAATGTCATAACGGTTGGTAAACAGGTCATTCAGATCGATTGCTTCATTTGAGTACATGCATTTTCCCATTTGAGAATAATACAAATATAGCTTGTCACTGCGCAGTGCGTTGTCAGATTCTTTATTTGCGAGACGATCATATAATTCCGGCGCTTCCTTTTTGCGCTGCTTATATAAATCCAAAAGGCTGTTTCTTCGGGATACCTTGCGGACACCCTTTTCACCGGGTTCTTTTGCCATTTCAACAAATATGCGTTTTGGGCTGCCACCCATTATATGTGCAACTTCTTTAACAATACGAATGGTCTGCCAGATTGGACGCTTTACAGCGGGTGAAACATATAATTCTTCTACATTTTGATATGTCACTTCTCCTTCGAGATTTCGACCGGCATTCCATTCTTCGATTTGCGTAATATAATCATATTTTCCGCTTAAAAGCTGCATCAAATTATCATTGGTTTCCCAAAGAGCCGTAATAATATTCATTATTTCTCCGGTTTCTTTGTTGACGGATTCGATCTCTTCTAAAAATGTGCGTGACAGTCGCCCCCATCCTGTATATTTCCGGGATGCGAGCTGCTGCACCTGTTTGTCAGACAATGCAGGATATTTTCTGCGCAGTCGTTTTCTAAGCATTGGCTGGGAGTCTCCGAATAACGTAATATCCCTGACAATATCTTCCTGCTGGTTTTGTGTTAAAACGCCAGCCCCTACAATCTGTTTAAAATCATGATATGCTTTTAATGAGCTTTTAAAATTCTGATCAAAGCCTGACAGTTCCTGTCCCTTGGAAATAATTCCATTGTGAAGTAAAAAGTCTTTTAATTTCTTTCCTGTTACATGTTGATATTTTTGGAATACCTGGTTGTAAATTAACTGTTTAATTTCAACGGAGACTAATTCTCCGTCAATGCGCAGGTTATTAAGCTCATTTAACACATTAAACTTGGCGTATAATAATGACTCCTTTGGCAGTACATCTTCGCCAATGAGATAACTGCACTTATTTGTCATGCGTTCAATAAATTTTGTGGCGCTTTCTTCCTCATCAATCATTTCCGTAAAATTCCAAGGATATATTTTTCCTTCCTTTTTGCGCACAGACCAGCTATGACCGCCTTTATCCTTGTGGGTTGTATTCAATGGTCCGACATAATATGGAATGCGGAATCGGAAAATTTTTTGAATCTTTTCGATTGGTGTATGACCATCCGGATCCGCTTGCAGCAAGAAAGGATAAAATTTTGAAGCATTTTCCAAAATTGCATTTAATTCATTCTCATGCAGCTGATATGGAATAACACCGTTGTCACGGATTCTTTGTTTTGGGAAAAGGGTTCCCATTTCCATTTCTGACTTTAACTGATCGATCAACGCCTGTCCGGCTTCATCAACCTGTAATTTGTCCAGTTTTCCCTTTAAAAATTTATAGAAATCGTCTGTGGTACAGGTTTTTTCGATCGGCTGCTTTTTGCCATTTTTCTTTACCATTCCAATGTAGGCACTGTAATTTGCTTCCTTATTTGCCGGGACGCCAAATACTGCTTCGTAAATTTCTTTGTCTGCTCGCAGAAGCTTCTTAACTTTGCGGAGATCCTCGCAATGCTTTTGATATGTTTTTACTTTTGCTTCAGAGAGATAATGAGAATTGCTCAATATATCATGGAGAACAGTCCAGTCATAAACGCATTTTGCAGCAGTAATCAGTAGAAAACGATCAGCAAGCAGTGCTTCGATCTCAGCTTCTTTTTCCTCATAGTTATTATCGGAAAAACATACTTTTGCGTTATCGTCCTTATCAAGCTCCAGATCCGGGAAAATATCATTCAACTTGACGGTACATCCGGTGATCAATGCAGCAATCGCTTTTTTCTGTTTGTCGGTTCCGGCGATCAATTTGCCGATCTGCGTCTTTTTATCTGACTTGCTGCAGTTTACATCGCAGATGATGGACTCCAGTTGGTTTAATACATCGGGATCATCCAAAAGGCTGAGATCAATGTCTTGTTCCAGAGCCTGCTGCTTTAATGCGTCCATTGCAGTAGAAAAGTTTTCAACCTCTGATAGTTTCTTTCCTTCGAACAGGAAATGTCCTCTGTATTTGATAATGTGATGCAGTGCCAGGTAAACAAGACGGATATCCGGTTTATCTTCGGAATTGTTCACCAAAGCATAACGTAAATGATAAATGGTTGGGTATTTTTTATAATAGTCCTTGTCGGTAAATCCGTCATCTGCAAACAATGCATATGGCAGTTCCGGCATATTTCCGTTGATATCAAGCTTATCTTCATGCCAGTATTTGCTTTCTTTCATTCGCTGATAAAAGCCGGCATCTCTTTTGCATATTTCTTCTGCAAAGATTTCCTGCAGGAGTGCCAGGCGTTCTTTCCGGCGTTCTGTTCTTCTTCGTGATATGCGGAATGCTCTGCGTTCTTCTGCTGTGTTTGCTGATTCGAACAGTCGGATTCCCCACAGGGCTTTCCCGTGTCTCTTGATAACATTGTAAGACGGATTGGTCACCGCCCATCCGACAGATCCGGTTCCCATATCAAGTCCTAAATAGTATTCTTCAAATTTTTTCATATTTTTTCTCCTTTTATATTGACACTTGTTAAAATGTACGGTATTATCAATATCAGTTAAGTACCATATATTAACTACATCATAAGTTCAAATAAAAATTTATTCAAATCGCCTTTTGGCATCACAGTGTGTGATATTATTGAACGACTTAAACTCGCTTCGGCGAGTTTTTTGTTTTATAGCAAGCTTTTATCTGCATTCTTTGACAATATTTGTCGTTGACTTATCTCTATTGTATCTTACATATAGTCTTATAGCAATATGTATTTTCTAAAAATTTAATATTTTTGAATTTTTGAGTGGTAAACGGTTTTAGTACATACATGATAGAAACCCCTCAGGCAGAGAGGGGCTTTATATGAATCGTAATATGATGCCATAGCAGCGTCATTGCTATCTGCATCTGACCCTTGCCCTTGCATCATATGGTTGTTATTTATTTTTCGAAACAAATACAATCTTATCCTGCGACCAGAAATTCGTTTCAAATTCCAATGTGATCTTTTTGGAGTTCTTGGGAATTTCGTAGTAAACAGCGCCGGTCGCCTTATTGCCCGGGGAGATTGTGGCGTCAATTTCATCGTCCGCAACGGCGTATGCAGCATCGGCAGCATATCCATCGGCGTAGCAGTTCCACGATGTCATGCTGGAGATGGTCTGATCGGTGTCCCCCTTGTTTTCAAATTCAAACTCCATGCGGTAATAGATGTGTCCCTTTTTCGGCTGCATGAATTGATTCTTGCATTTGTACTTTTTTGCCGAAATAAAGGTGATCTTTAAATCCGGTGTCTCGACGATATCGCCGACGTGAAATTTGTTTTTCTTTTTGGATTTTTTTCTGCTTGTGCCGGTTGATTTTGTTGTGCCGGAGGAAGAAACTTCTCCGGTTTTCTTTGGTTCGTCCGAGTCGTTTCCGCCGGCGAGACTGCCGATGACAACGATTGCGATCAGAACGATAACGACCCATTTCCATTTTCCCTTCATTGTATGTACCTCCTTATTTTGAGCTTTCGGAAATCCAACTGATGCCACGGATTGCTTCCGGTGAATTGATCCTGAGCAAAACAGTTGTCTCCACTTTAGTTTAAAGAGGTAGGTTATAAAAGGCGTCCGCCCGTGAGCGGAATATCGGTGCTGCTATTCGCCGCCGAGAAAAAAGACAAGCGAGAACATGAGGATACAATAAATGAAAAGATATACCACGGTTAAGATCCAGTGCAGCGCGCGGCTTCGCTGCATGAATGGAAGCTGATCGCGGACATGACAGTAATTGCCGAGGAAGTAAACAATTCCGATCAGCATCAGAAATGCGCCTGCGCGGTTTACGAACAGCGGATAGCCCGTCATACTGGAGCCGTCCGATGCCGTTGTGGTCATGGAGCGGCAAAGCCAGAAAATAAACAGGTATCCCCAAACAGCAGTGAGCATTTTCCAGATAACGCCGGAACGGAAACCAACCGGAAGCTTTTCGCGATAGGAATAAAAATGTTTTGTGAAAATATTGCCGGAGGAATCAGAATCATTGTCAACGGATTTTGCAGTTTCCGTGGTTGTCTGTACCATATTTGGGTCAGTGTATTTCAAAAGTTCTGCACGCAGAGTGGCAGCATCCGGATAACGCTCGGAACGGTCCAAGGCAATGCATTTCCGGATGACCGGTTCCAGAGGACCGTGATACAGACCGCTGTCCGGGTAATCTTTCGTCAGAAGATAATACATGGTGACACCAAGGGCATAAAGGTCGGTGCGCGGATCGGACTGCCCGAAGCCATATTGCTCCGGTGCCGCAAATTTCCTGGTACCCATCAGCCGTGTGTCCTCAATCTGGGACTGATCAAATTCCTTGGCGGCGTTAAAGTCGATCAGTTTTACAATGCCGTCATTACTGATCATAATATTGGATGGCTTGATGTCGCGGTGGACGATAGGCGGCAGCCCGGCATGAAGCTGCTCTAAAATATTGCAGATCGCAACGGCAATTTCAATCACTCTTGCTTCCGGCAAAATGCCCTGCTGTTCTAACAGCTTGTCCAGAGAAACGCCGTGAATATATTCTTCGATGACGGTCAACGTGGAATCATCCCGGACACAGAGATATATTTTTGGAATATTTGGCACATTGGCTGCCTTTAAGCGCAGATAGACTTCTTCATTGTACCACTGCATTTCTTTTTTGATATAGATCATGCCGGTCTCGTTGTGGCGGACCAGCCAGATATTTTTGGCGTCATTCAGCTTTGTCAGCTCCTGATAACAGGACAATTCGTAGCGTTCTTCAATCGTCATTTTTTCACCTTGCACGTTTCGTTAAGATTTTTTATACTAAGTATATCACAAATTCGCAATGCGGGGGGAGCTTGTTTCCTTGCGCAGAATTTGTGAGCGACAAAATCACAAAGCACGAAGTGCGACGGCTGCGAAGCAGCTGGGTTTTGGAGCTGTGAAACAGCAAATTCGCAACGCGGGGGAGCAAAATAAATGGAAAAACCAACGACGGAATTATTAAACATTTTGAATCATACCGGTACCGATGAGATGGACAATTTTATAGAAAATTACGGGAAGACCGACATGAATCATGCTATTTTCTCGGAGCATATGGCACAGCAGAATATGACAGTGTCTGCGATTGTGAAGGGCTGCCGGGGGCTGATATCAAAGTCGTATGTTTACGATATTCTGGGTGGCGTCAAGACAAATCCATCCCGGGATATTGTGTTGATCCTGTGCATTGCTGCCGGGATGGATCGAAAGCTGGTCAGACGCGTGCTGGAAAATTACGGACATCGCGATCTATATGTGAAGGATACCAGAGATATCATTATTGCGACCTATATCAATAATCAGATCTATGATCTGGACCGGCTCAACGATGAGTTGTTCCGGTATGGACTTGCGACATTAAATGGGCAAAGCTGATCACAGTGCTTTCTTATCGTTCAGATATTTTAATACAATGCTGCGGATGTCTTCTGCAGCGGCATTTGCCAGTGCATTTTTCTTCTCAGACATCGTTTTTTCAAAGAAAATCGAAATAATCTCACTGACAATTTCTGTATCTGATTTATAGGCAATTTTCTTGGAAATAGGGTCTTCTTCCAACAGGGTAGATCGGAAAACACTGCCATTGGGAGTGTGTCCAACCAAAAGTTTCTTCATGTATTCGTTCGCGGTTACGCGGCGCGTCAGCGTGGAAAGTGAGCGGTTCGGCAGAACCTCGTTTCGGCTGGTCAGAGTCATATACAGCGTATATTCGTCCTTACGTCCGATAATGGAATATGTTCTTTTCTCGCGGCGGGCCACTACCGTGTTGCTTGCCTGCTTGCAGCATTCGCAAAGCTCATCGCGCATTCTTTCAGTGATAGGCAGCTTCTTGTCTGCCATGGAAAGCTCTAAATAATAATTTATCATAATTAGGTATATCCTTTCTCGTAAATATTCTGAATCATATTTGCTCTGTCGGGAGAGCTTAGGGAAGGGCATTTTTATAAATCAAGCGAATGATCATTCAGCAAAAACTCGTATAAACCTAGGTGAAGGATTCCGTCTTCATCCGTCCAGGGTTTCATGGATGTTTTTGAAACAATTATTTTCTTGAAAAAATCGTTTGTATTCTTTAATGGTCTAAGTTCTGTATTCATTTTTTCGTCATCGGAAAGATTTAATGCAGACTGAATATAATATTTTTTGGAGCCGGCGTTCACAACAAAATCTATTTCAACCTGTGTTTTTGATTTTTTGCCATTTTTTGTGTTGACAAATTCTACAACACCGACATCAACGAAATATCCCCGGCATAACAATTCATTGTACATAATGTTTTCCATTATATGTGTTTCTTCCTGCTGACGGAAATTTAATTTGGCGTTCCGTAATCCGATATCGGTACAATAATATTTGGATGGATATTCAAAATATTTTTTGCCCTTAACATCATATCTTTTGGCCACTTGAAACAGAAATGACTCAACAAGATAATCTAAATACTTTGAAATTGTATTTGATGAAACCTTAATTTGTTTTACCGATTGCAGTGTTCTTGCGATTTTAGAAGAATTTGTCAATGAACCGATTGAAGAACATAAATCATCCGTCAATTCCTCAAGCACGTCCTTTAGTTCGATATCGTATCTCTCGCTGATATCCTTAAAGTAAACTTCATCAAAAAGACTCCGGAGATATTGCATTTTTTCCATGTCATTTTTCTTTGATAAAGTCAGTGGCATCCCTCCATACATTGCATACTCCTCATAAGCCTCTGATTTATCACCGCCAACAAAATTGTAATACTCTTTAAAGGAAAGTGGATATACCCTTACTTCATCTCCTCGACCTCGAAATGCGGTCAGAACATCTTTTGTGAGAAGCTTCGAGTTACTGCCGGTGACATAAATATCAACATTCCGAAGCCTTAAAAGTCCATTAAGTACATTGTACAATTTGACTTCATCCAGATTTTTCAATTCTTTATTTGAGATGGCATATTGGACTTCATCAATGAAAATATAGTTCATTTTATGCTCAACGATTTTTGAACGTATATATTTCGACAGCTCTGCCGGGTCGCGGTATTGCGTAAACATATCATCATCAAGAGGAATTTGAAGAATCTGATTTTCTTCGATTCCCTGTGAAATTAGATAATCATGATAGAGATAGAACAGCAAATAGCTTTTGCCGCACCTTCTGATACCGGTTATCACTTTGATAAGACCGTTCTCTTTTTTGTCGATCAACCGTTGTAAATAGGTGTCTCTTTTTATTTCTTGCATTATTCAACCACCTTTCATTTAAAATTTAGGTGTATTGTTCCCTAACTTTTAATTCATTATACCAACTATGGTCTGCAAAATCAATTGTATATTTAAAAGTTGGGTGCATTTCCCCCTAACTTTTAAATGGAAAATGTCTGGTTCTTATCTGCGGAAACATTTTGTCTTGTACAGAAGGTATAAATAATAAATGAACAATGATGTAAGTATAAATTCACTAAAAATGATAATAAGAATACAAAGAATACATTTTATGGTTGACATTGCTTGAAAATTATGGTAGGCTCAGAGTGTAAACATTATAGGACGAGCATCACAATATCATTATAACTTAGCGGTTGAGGAGGGATTTTATTTATGAAGGACATTGAAGAAATCAAAAAAAGCATCCAGATATTAATCAAATATCCGCACGCATTTGGCTTCTCGGAGTATGGCGATCGAGGAAATGGCTGCAGTGGCAGGCTTGATAGAATGGATTCGGAGGAGAACAGCGATTATGCCAAGACTTATGCTTCTGTACTCCAGGCGATGCCAAAATATTCAGAATTACATAAGCAGTTCGCACCTGTTCTCATGCAGGAATTAAAATTGAAACAGTGGCCTCGATACGATTATTCTATTAAAATACTGACCAGAATTTTAATGGATGATACGCAGATGACGGGCAGCGAGACAGTTGAGGAGCTGTGCAGAGTGGCGGTGTGTGCTCAAGAGTATATGAAGGAAACGGGAAAGACAATACTGGAAAGTATGGATTTGGCAAATATTATGTAGATGGAGGTAATATATATGGAAAATTTAAGCATATTCAAAGACAAACTGATTGTAACATTTAACTTAAACGGCTGGCTCCCGATACGGAAAGACATCTCGTTTGGACAGAAACTTGCAAAAGTATCGCAGGAAATCGCATTTTCGGATCAGCAGCCAATCATTATCATGCTGCAAGAGATGATAGGGGGCAGGGATCGAAAGTACATAGATTTGCTTGAAGAGTATTTCAAAGACTATACAGTTGTTTTACCTGCTGGGTTCGATTATCACAGACATTCCCGATCTATTCTTTCGGTAACGCTCATCCGGAAGGATGTTCTTGGCAGCTATAAGCTATTCCAGGTGGATGAGCAGCTTCCGAGCCGCACATGCTGCGTAGTGGCAGAAATCGATGGGGTTCGAACATATATCATTAATGCTCACGTAGTACAGATTCAGAACTTCCGGAATCAAGCCAGCTGGTACATTCAGGAGAGAAAGCGTTTGCACGCAAGGCAATGGAAATTATTGCATGAATTTCTGCACGAACACAGGGAATCGAATGTAATACTGGGGGGAGACCTTCAGGAAGGACGGGACGGGGAGAATATATCGATGATCAGAAAAGATGGTTACATTATGGATGACTGGGGTTTCCCGACCGTGAAGAACGCTTTTTTTAAAGAAGAGCCCATTGACCATCTGGCGTTCTCTATTAGTGCAAAGGAAATTTATGGGGCAACGGATCTAGAGATAATGTTCAGCGTTTGTGATTATAATAGTGAGCTTGGAGCATATAGTGATCATTTCCCACTGTATAATCTCCCCATGAATTAACTAATTTTAGTACACCGGAGTGGATGCGGATGCATCAGGAAGAGCTGGGCTGTGATCGTTCCGGCATTGATGAAAAGAATGTGAACAGCGTGAACCAATATCTCAAGGGTTGCAATGACTATGTAGCATCTATCACAGACTTTGATATTGCGACCATGGAAATGGACATATATGTAGCCGGTTCCGTGCGCAACATGCATAAGTTCAAACTGGAAGAGGTTGTGCATCCGGAGTCTGATAAATGCAAATGGGAGCTTAGTCATCAAGAGGAGATTACCATTGAAGCGTATAAATATGCCGTGGACAACACCTGCTACATGACAAGATACAGTGTGCTTTTCGAAAAATTTGGAATTGAATTCAGAGAACCGCTCTACGATCCTTTCCCGTTTCGTGTTGAAGAGAAAATTCTAGAGGAGCAAACGCTGACTTTGGAGGAGTGCAGACAGAGAGCCCATGAGATATTGGGCTCTTCGAGTCTGTACGAAGAATTGGACAGGATCTATTCACCGGAAAATCAGCAAATTTATAAGGGGCATCCGGTACATTATCTGATCAGCGCAGGGGCGTGGGGAGCGGCTGAAGATATTTATGAACTTTTGATCAAAGCGTTGTACAATAATAAAAGACTTATATCAAACCGCATTACTCTGTTTCGGGAAGTACAGCGAAAAGGTTATAAAGACAGTCGCTATCAGAAGGTGATAAAAGCGGGAGAAGGCGGGACGGTGATCATTGAATCGAAAAGCAATGAGGGAATGGGGTGTTTCGCAACGGATTTTCATGAGTTTACAAAGCGTACCGGTGAGATTCTGGAGAAGCAGAAAAAGGATACCCTTTTCATATTCGTAGAGATCACCGGCAAATCGCTAAATGACGATGATGCGATCGATAACATTTTGAAAAAGGCTGATATTATACAGATTACAGAGGGAACAGGAACCTTGCAGGATGCCCGAAATTACCTGACAGAGCTTGTGGAGCAGGTGGATTTTGGGACAGAAGATAAAAGTGATGTGTATGATTATCTTGCAGAGGCAGAAACTTATTCCGTGACAGACATATTTAATGCGTACAATGCATGGTATGGAAGTGGGCTCAAGACCCATGTGTATAGGGCGTATCGGGAGAAGAAAAGTTTTCAGGTGGAAGTGACAAGGGTTCCCAACAAACCATACGACACCTTGCAGGAAATGATCGGATTAACAGAGGTAAAAACAGTGATTGATGAGATCATTGCGGCATCAAAAGTTGTCCGGGCGAGAGAGCGAATGGGCTTAAATACGCAGGGAGCCTCTTTTCATATGATGTTTTCCGGTAATCCCGGGACTGCCAAGACCTCCGTGGCGAGACTTCTGTGCAAGATTTTAAAAGAGGAGTCTGCGATCAGCAGCGGGCGGTTTGTGGAGTGTGGAAGACAGGATCTTGTTGCCAAGTATGTTGGGTGGACAGCCCGCATGGTAGAGGACAAGTTTAAGGAGGCGCAGGGAGGCATACTGTTTATTGATGAGGCGTATGCACTGGTCGATAGCAGTAATACCTATGGTGCGGAAGCAATCAACACGGTTGTGCAGATGATGGAAAATTACCGGGATAGCGTCATCGTTATCTTTGCCGGGTATTCGGAGAAGATGCAGACATTTCTCGAACAGAACGAGGGGTTGAAAAGCCGTATTGCGTTTCATTTGTCATTTCCGGATTATTCACCGGAGGAATTGACAGATATTTTAACGTTGATGTCCCAAAAACGGGACTATCAGATCGACGAAGAAGCAAAAGAATATTGCAAAGAACTTTTCTGCAATGCCGTAAAAGAAGACAACTTCGGAAATGGCAGATATGTAAGAAATATTCTGGACCAGGCGATCATAAAACAGTCTGCGCGTATTCTGAAAATGGAGACCAGAGAAGACATTTCCAGAGAAGAGATCTGCCGGTTGAAACGGGAGGATTTCAGGATTCACGAAATTGTAAAAAATAACGAAAAGCGGATAGGGTTTGCGGGATGAAGAATAAGGAGGACAAATTGAAAAAAGATGAATTAGAGCAGAAATATTATAATGAGCATATTCCGGTTCAAGACGATTCCGGCATTTGGAGGGTGCAGACGGGTCATGGACTTGAAAGCGGAGATATTAATTATATTGCAGGAGAGTTTTCCGGAATGTGTTTGATCTATCATTTTATGCATAATGGTGAGATGGATCATGTTCATAGGTTTGAGGATGTTTTGGCAGAGCTTTTGCAAGACCCGGAACATGTAGATATTGTGACGGATCATGTAGAATATTCAGAACAGCAGATCCAGATGGTCAAAGCAATAAAGAGGGCAGTGTCATTTGTAGATTCACATCACAGACCGATGACCATGGAAGAACTGCGTAGAAACAGAACGGGAGAGGATTATGAGAATTGATTGTGTGTTAAAAGACGGAGACAATTGTCTGGCTGTCAATGAAATACACAAGACCGGGAGGTGATAGTTTGTCTAAGCTTGTTAATGGATATAATGCGGTGCTGATTTCAGCGGATGTCACTGTTGGGCAAAATATAGATGGCTGTAAAAATGACATTGGCAAAAACGGTCAATTAACGATATGGGAATCTGAGAATTTACACCCGGGCCAGAAATACATAAGGTTCCAAACGGCAGATCATTCCGTCGAAATACAGACTGCCTGCGGTGATATCAGCATCTCAAATGATATATTTGAAATATCGACACAGTCAGGTGCGAACACGTATAGATTTAAGCTTCTGGAGCACATTCAAACAATTGATTTTAGAATGAAATTACCGGAGCGGTATTGGCATATCTGTAATGGTTGCGGAAAAAGAGAGTTTTTATCCAGCAAAGAAGCATTTGAGCAGGGCTGGGATTATCCGGGACCGTATGGTCTGTATAAGACAATGCCTAATTATGGCTTTGGAACGATAGCACCACGGACTTGCGGCGATTGTTGTATTGCCATGGACAAGTTGTATCTGGCGCTGGCAACGAAGAGTGAGTCAGTGGAAGAAGTGATGAGGGAAGAGAAGGAAACGCTGGAAAGAATACAAAATGAGCCGTGGTCTTTGATGGAATCAGAGGAGGATATGGGTGGTGAGCATGGATAGGGGTGACATAGAATGGACATCATTGCCGGATAGCTTTTTGTATTCTCCCGGCCAGCCGGAAGCCTGCTTCAAACACAACGATCCCTCCAAATACATCGGCGATCACATGCTGCTTGATAAACAGCGTAGACGCGAACACGCCCAGGGACATGATGAGCGTGGCGGTCTGATAGGTGCGGTTTGACTTCTTGAGCAGAAAGGAAGCACGGATGCAGCACCAGCTCTCGAGGCAGTGGATCGACGGGAACAGATTCACCGGTGGGTCGAAGGTGTAGATCAGGCGGACCAGACGGTTGCACAGATCAGTTCCGGTCACCTCAGGACGTGCGAGCGTGGTTGGAAGGAACACGAAGAAGAACAGACAGATGAGCTTTGCGATGATGTTGCCGAAGGCGAAGCGGTAGCAGAGCTCTTTGCTGTCTCTGGCGATCAGAAGATAGTTCAGCCCCCACTGTACGAAGGCGAGGACATAGAACAGAACGAAGGGTGCAAGAAACGGCAGCGCCGTATCAAGCGGCGTTTCCAGCGAAGAGAATGTCAGGAAATGCCGTAGCTGTGCGATTCCCATGTAGACGCAGGAGTTTACAAGCAGTGCAAGTGCAAGGGGTTTAATTGCATATTTCGGTATCAACGGGTTCGTTTGCTTTAGCATGTCCAATTACCTCTCCCAGCTTCACCGGGGTTTCGTTGCCGGTTGACGAGTTCTTTAAAATGGCAGGATCGATCTGAACCTTTCCGGGCTCCGTCAGCAGTATGATCGTGGAGCCGCCGTACTGGAAGAAGCCCTTTTCGCTGCCGCGGACAGCCGTTCCTTTTCCTTCGTGGTTTACGATACGACCGACCAGCATTGCGCCGACCTCCATCTGCACAATGGTTCCAAGCTGATCCGTGCGGATCAGCGTATATTCGCGGCTGTTTTCGGTAAATACCGGACGGCTCGCGAGGGCCACCGGACGAACGGTGTGAAGAACGCCGGGGATACGGCGGTTGCGGCTTTTGGCACCGGAATCAACATAGCAGTAGCGGTGGTAATGATTGACGCACAACCGGAATACCAGACAATAACCGCCCTCGTAATGGCGGGCAAGCTTGTGGCTGCGGAGAAGCGAGGTGAGCGTGTAGCTGCTCTGCTTCACCGGAAGCACGGTGTCTTTTTCAATCTTCCACACGGACAGAAGTCCATCGCAGGGCGCGATCAGATGTTTCGGATCCGGATCGACCGGGCGAAGCCCCTCGCAGATCTTGCGGGAGAAGAAATCGTTAAAGCTTCGGATATGATCTGTCTCGTAATCCTCAATCCGGATATTGTTTGTCCGAATAAACGGTCTGACTAGAAAATGGGACAGAGAAGAATCCAGAAAACGACCACACAGCCGGGACAGAGACGGTGCCGTCAGGGGCTTCAAAAGCATTCTGCCCGGAATGGTGTGATACAGAAAATCAAGCATGTCCATGTTGAAAGACTCCTATCGTTTGATGTGCAGCAGAGCAAGGATCAAAATAATAAATTCGATGGCACCAAAAATGATCAGGATTGCAATGCCACGGTTCTGCGGTTTCTTAATGTGGAAACGGAACAGGAACAAGAATCCGGTCACGATCATTACTCCGAAATAGAGAAGCGTCAGATCAGCCCGCAGCAGAAGATGCAGGAGCAGCACGGCAGGGAAGATCAGAGCTGCCGATGTGACAGGAAGTCCGGTATAAATCTTTGCACCGCTTTCATCGCGATTCTGATCCTCTTCCTCCATCACGTTAAAATATGCCAGACGGATCATCGCTGCCAGAACATAAAGAACAGCGACGAAGGTCAGTATATATGTAGCAGGCTTCTGGTAGTTACTTAAAATATAACAGGTGAAGCCGGAAAGTCCGGGAATGTGGATCGCATAGCGAAGCAGAGAAATGCCGATGCATGCCGGCAGCACACCAAAGGCAACCAGATCCGAAAGAGAATCGATCTGAATACCGAACTTTTTCATTTGTTCTGTGCGGTTCTTTTTGCTTCTTGCAACCTTGCCGTCAAATGTGTCGCACAAGCCCGAGAACAGCAGAAAAAACATCCCAAGATAAGGATGTCCGACGCCGTTTAAGCAGAGCATAATGCCGGTTGTACCCGACAGCAGTGAAAGGTAAGTAAGTATCACAGTATAATCATAGAATCCAATCATTTTATTTCTCCATTTTTAATTTTTTCTGACGTATTATGTAGCCGGCGATCACTGCGATCAGGCTGACAATAATACAGATGTAGAACGATAGACCGCGACTTAAGATCTCCAGACGGAAAGCCTCATCGCGGGTCATCAGCCGGCAGTATCCATTGAGCATCAGATAATCGGTGACGCCCATACCGCCGGGGATCGGCACGCAATTGGAACCAAGTACCACATAGATCTGTGTTGCTAGCAGATGTGGCAGCCTGCGCAGATCCCCATGAATCGCACGAAAGGAAAAAAGCGTGACGATAATCTGGGATAATCGCTGGCAAAGATTCAGAAGATACACCTTCCGGAGCATCTTCTTTCCATTAAATACAACAGACACACATTGGCTGTATTTGGTAATGGAGGATGCGAGCTTGCGTTCGATCCGGTCGGCGAGCCGGCTGCAGTGAAGCCTGCGCAGCAGTCCGGTAATACCACGTCCGGCAGCCAGTATCAGCGACTGACGCTTTAACAGCAGATAAAATAAAATACCAAGACCCGTAAGGATCAATCCGCCAGCAATGATCAGGATGCGGCAGAAGAGATTGAAGTTTAAAAATATCCCCGGGAAAAGTAAAATATCGGCAATGCCGATCGTGATGATCGCCAGAGTGTACATAATGAGATTCAGCAAAAGTGCTGTCATTACAGCAGTTCCCGGAATCTTATCCTGCATCATGAAAAAGGCGCTGGCGGGCTGTCCGCCGGAAGCCGACGGTGTAATAGCAGAAAAATACACATCTGCAGCGGCATAGACAAAGCCCTGTGTTCGTTTTGTGGGATATCCCATATGTCGGACAATGACACGAAGAGCCTCTCCCTCAAACCAGATAAATCCCAGTGCGCCGATCGAAGCAGGAATCAGACCCCATAGAGAGGCATCGCGCAGATCTGCGATAAGTTCATTTAAGGAAATACCGCTTCCCTTTAATACAGCGTAAATGGTAAATGCGGCAAGGATCAGTGTCACGATACAGCAGATGAGCGTATTTATATTTTGACGTAATATGTTCTTCATAGAATAGCTCCTGTTTGTAGTTCATTGAATGGGGAAATAAGCATGAGCTTTCCAAGTTACCTACTAACTATAACATAAAATAAATGAGAATTGGCGTTTCTCAATAAAATAAAGGAAAAAAATCAGAAAAACATATGGTTCATGCTGAAAAAAGCTTCCGGCGAATCTGCCGGGATATTTACCGGAACATATAGGAGAAATATGCCTCCTTAAACGCCGCAGAATTATTGCGGGAAATAGGGATCTGCGTGCCGTTTTTCGTGTGGATCGTCGTCTTGGTGAACTGATCGACATGATCCAGATTCACAATGTAGCTGCGGTGACATTTGAAAAAGCCCTTATCCAGAGAGAAAATCTCCTCGCAGTGGGAGAAAAGCTCGCGGATCTCAAGGGTGGTGTTGTTGGACAGGCAGACCTGCACCAGCTTATTCTGCGCCTCCAGATAATCGACATCGTCCAGCGTGATGCGGCAGAAGCCCGAAGAAGTCTGGGCGGTAAAGGTTTCCTTTTCACGGTGCAGAGTCTGGGTGAAATCATCCATAGCGGCAAAGAGCTTCTCCGGGTCGACCGGCTTCATCAGGTAATTGAGTGCCTTCACCTCATAGGAATCCACGGCAAATTCGCGGGAAGAGGTCAGGAAAATGATCGGAACCGATTGATGCTCCTGACGCAGCTCCTTCGCGGTATCCATACCGTTGAGCAAAGGCATGATGATGTCCAGAATGATCAGATCCATGCAGTGGGTGTGGTGCGCCCGGATCAGATCATCGCCGTTGGAAAAACGGTAAAGAGTCACATCGACATGATGCTTCGATGCCCACTTTTCCAATAGCGCGACAGTCGTATTGATAAATTGTACCTCGTCATCACAGATTGCTATCTTCATAAAAATCCTGCGTTCCTTTCTCTGCCTGTAAACATTATGTCTCTGATATTTACACGATGATCCTCAGAATAAACATATGGTCGGAAACGGAAAAATGATACTGACCATGCAGCTGTTCTACATAGTATACAATACTTTTGACTCCGATGCCATGTCCTTTTCGGGTAGAAGCGGGAATCCCGTCAACAAACTTTGGAATCTGGTCGACCGGATTTTCGATTTCCAGAAGAAGCTGGTGGTTCTTCTGAGTGATCGTCAGTCTTGCCCAGCCATCATCTGCCGACGACTGCTCCAGTGCGTGCATTGCATTTTCGAGCGCATTGGACAGGATCGTACAAATTGCAATATCCGGGCATGGAAGCTCTGCCTGCGTGCGGATATTGCATTCAAGACGCAGGTCCTTTTCCGTGAAACGTGTCTGGTAGATCGAAATCACGGAATTAAGCGTGTCGTTTTTGCTGTAGGTCGTGATGACTGTGTCGTCATAGGCGTCGTTGATCTCCTGAATATATTTCTGCGCCTGTTCCGGGTCGTTTTGCAGAAATGTCTGGATCATATTCAGGTGATGACGCATATCGTGCCGCAGGATGGAAAGCTCCTGCCGGCTGTTCCGTACCTGATCGATCTCCTTCTGGATCGACATGAGCTGTATTTCCATCAGGTCGCTGTACTGGCGGATTTCCTGCTTTTGCTCGAATTCTTTAAAATACACAAGAAGAAAAATCAAATATGCAATGCAGAAAGCGAAGCCCATAAATTCCACAACTGCTTTATTGCCGGAATAGAGAAGATTGGAAAACTTCGTTGTTGCATAGTCAAAGATATAGTATACGAGAGGAAGGAATCCGATAATGCAAAGCTCCCTTTTGTCCTTGGCAAAAATTGCCGCCGTGGTGCGGCAGACAAAACGGCTGAGGATCACAAAGACCAGAAGCGTTGTGATAATACGCGAGAGATAATAGCACCAATCCTGACGGGTGAGGTCGAGTGCGAAAAGACCGACCCAGGTGCTGATCTGACAGCTCAAATAGGCAGAAAAAACAGAGGTCAGACTGGAAATCAGCGGGTAATGATAATAAAGAACTAAAAATATCACCAAAGGGAGATGGATCACAAAAGGATAAAGCTCCTTGGCAAAAAGCGAGCCGTACAGAAATGATACGACCAGATATAATAATCCTTCTCCGCACGAAAACAGAAACAGTGTACCGATATTGCGGCGGGTCTGTTTCACGCCAAGGAAAAAGGCAGAAATATAGATGCCGTAAAGCATGGTTGTTAAATTGTGAATACCAGACAGGATCTGTACCAGCATCATACCGCCTCCCCCATAATTATTGTGATAAAACACGGATGCCCCGAATGCTCTATTGCCGGATGGTTTTCGCAATTCTGCATCAGTCTGCTATGATTATAAAAGTTTTTGCCGGGAAACACAACCGGATCTCGTTACCATTCGCACTGTATACACGCTGTTCACACCCAATATTTCCGGAGCATAATTTTATGCTTTTATTCTTTACTAAAGAAACTAATGAAAAATACCGAAGAATAAGATAAGTGAAAGAATCTGTAGAGGGTGGCGAAAAAGCATATGTAAGCCTTGATACTCAGGAACAGGGATGTGAATGAAAAGGCGTATATAAAGAGGACTCAGTCAGGGAGGATGAGAAGATGCGGGGAATGATTGCAGGAAATATGTACGAACCATATCGCAGTGCGCGTGCCGGAAGAAAACTGCAGGCGTCAAACGGTGCGCAGCAGAGTGCGGAATACAGTCAGACTGCTTCCGGCTTTGCGGCAGAGGACGGTGTGCAGTACGATGTGTCCAGCGGCAGAAGCCGTGTGGCACAGCTTTTGAGTGAGCAGTACGGCGGCGCGGATATGTATAATGTATCTGTGCCAAAAAGCGCACAGGGCGAGGCGACAATAGCAAAGACAACGGAGGGCACTGACACATCTGTACCCCAAAACGGACACACGAAGAAGGACACTGCGTCTACAAACACATCGGTTATTCATTCAGGAGCTGTGTCAAAAAATGGACAGACAAGTGATGGATCTGACCTGACGATGAGTGAGGATGAACAGGATCAGAACGGGGAAACTATGCCTTGGGACGATATTTCCGAGCAGGATATGGAATCGGATCTTTCCTATCTGGAGAACATGCTGAAGCGCCTGCAGGAGAGCCGGAAAAATGCTTCCAAAAACAAGACGAATACCAAGAAAGCATTATCCTACAGTTACCGAAGAGTATCTGCAGCGATTATGCGTGCCAAGACGCGGATCCAGGCGGGAAACGCACTAAGCTCTGCCAAGTCAGAGCTGGCAAGCCTCAAGAGAAAAGCAGGCTCCGGACAATACAAGGATGAAGAAATTCAGATCGCAGTCAATCACGCGAACAAGATGATCCGTGCAGCCCGCAAAAAGGTGGCAAATATGAAGCTGGAGGAAATGCATAAGCAGCATGATGACGGTACGGTGCGGGGCAGAAAGCAGAAAACCGAGGCGATTAAGAAAACAAAAGCAGTACGGGAGAATACCTCCGAAAAGGCGAAGCTTGATAAGCAGATGGAGTTAATGAAAAAGCGGTTAAAGCAGCTTTCTGAGGCGGAAAAGAACGGACACCGCCGGTCGGAAAATTACGAGCTTCTGCAGGCGGATATGGAATATTTAAAGAAAATGATCGATCTGATGCGTCATGAGCAGAACGGAACGAGCGATGACAACGAGCAGAATACCATTGATGCCGCAATGACGGAAGCTGCCGGTACGACAGAGACTACGGCAATGACCGGAACAGCATCGGAAGCAGCGGCTGACACAGGCGCTTCTGCGGCAGAGCTGGTACAGCAGGGGATGGAAGCAACAGCGGCAGTAGATTAGTAAAATGTCAGGGAATCTCCAGCCCCCGGGCGCCTAAAACATTCAGTCCGCCGATTGCTGCATAGTCATCCGTATAATGGCGGATCGTGTCAAGTCCCTCGATAGAAACTGTGTCCGTATTTTGGGATACATTCTCTTGTGAAAAAATTCCGAGTCTATTATCATATAATATCTTACAATTTAGTTTATAAAACAAATAAATTATGATCCCAAAGCAAAGTTTCGTATAATGACATTGCTTTAAATATGTGGTATACTTTAGGTTACGGACAAGCATAATATAAATACGGTTTTGAATAAAGATTATATTATGAATTGAGGTCTGTTATGAACGAGAATAAGAACTTTAAACCCGTTGTTCCTGCGCACAAAAAGCTGCCGGAATTTACTCCGGTATCGTTGATGCTGGGTCTTTTGCTGGCAGTGGTTTTTGGAGCAGCCAATGCATATCTCGGACTGCGTGTTGGAATGACGGTTTCGGCATCAATCCCGGCGGCGGTTTTGTCGATGGGCATCCTAAGGTATATTCTGCGGCGGGATTCCATATTGGAGAATAATATGGTTCAGACGATCGGCTCTGCCGGCGAATCCCTGGCGGCGGGTGCGATATTTACCATGCCGGCGTTGTTTATGTGGGCGCAGGAAAGCAGAGAGGTTGCGATGCCTTCTTTTACGGAGATTGCAGCAGTATCCGTCTGCGGAGGTCTGCTAGGTGTCCTGTTTATGGTACCCCTCCGCCGTGCATTGATCGTGGAGGAGCATGGTGCGCTTCCGTTCCCGGAGGGGACGGCGTGTGCAGAGGTGCTGCTTGCCGGTGAGGAAGGCGGTGCAGGTTCGAAGGTTGTATTTGCGGGTCTTGGACTTTCTGCGTTGTATAAGTTTATTACGGAGGGACTGCAGCTATTTCCGTCACGGGTTCACTGGAATATCCGTCCGCTGCGGACGGGATTTGGACTGGATGTACTGCCGGCACTGACCGGTGTCGGTTTTATTTGTGGATTCCGCGTGGCGTCCAATATGTTTGCCGGAGGCGTGCTTGGCTGGTTTGTATTGATTCCGGCGATCATGCTTTTCGGTGCGGACAATGTGATCGCACCGGGCGTGGAGGCAATCTCTTCGATGGACGTCTGGGATATCTGGGGCAGCTATATCCGTTATATCGGTGCGGGAGCTGTTGCAGCAGGAGGTATTATCAGTCTGATCAGAACGTTTCCGGTGATCCTTCGTACCTTCGCCGCTGCAATGAAAGGGATCGGAGGCGGAGAGCAGGATACCCTGCGTACCTCGAAGGAGCTTCCGATGGGGGCGGTGCTTGCCGGAATTTTGCTGATCGCTGTGGTGATATGGCTTCTTCCGTCGGTGCCGGTACGGCTGTTTGGGGCGATGCTTGTCGTGATTTTTGGATTTTTCTTTGCTACGGTGTCAAGCAGGATGGTCGGTCTGGTGGGATCGTCGAACAACCCGGTTTCCGGCATGGCGATCGCGACCCTTCTGATCGCGACAGCACTGCTGAAAGGAACAGGGATGACCGGCTACGCCGGCATGGTATCGGCAATCTGCGTGGGAACCGTGATATGTATTGTGGCGGCGATGGCGGGGGATACCTCGCAGGATCTTAAGACCGGATATATCGTTGGCGCAACGCCACTATGGCAGCAGATCGGGGAACTGATCGGTGCAGTGGTCGCAGCACTGACGATCGGTGGCGTGATGTATCTGCTCAATGCAGCGTGGGGATTTGGTAATTCCGTGCAGCTGCCGGCGCCGCAGGCAACATTAATGAAGCTTGTGGTGGAAGGCGTGATGGGAGGAACACTTCCGTGGGGCCTTGTGTTTTGCGGTGCATTCGTGGCTGTTGTGATCGAGATCCTCGGGCTGCCGGTGCTTCCGATCGCGATTGGTTTATATCTGCCGATCCATCTATCAGCACCGATATTTGCAGGCGGTATGCTGCGGCGGATCATAGAGTCCCGAAAAGCGGATAGTGAAGAACAAAGAGGGAGGCAGAAGCTTCGCGTTGACAGAGGTATTTTATACAGTTCCGGACTGATTGCCGGGGAGGGGCTGGTTGGTATATTACTGGCGATTCTGGCAGTGATACCGTATCATGGCGGTTCGCTGGCAGATGTGGTTCAGATTGGATTTTCTTTTGGCAATATCGGCGGACTTGCAGCGTTTGGTCTGCTGCTTGCATCGATGGTATACTTTATAATGGAGGCGAAACATGGCAGTATTAACGGGGATAGAACCCAAGGAGGTATTTGACTGGTTTGAACAGATCTGTGCAATTCCGCACGGGTCATCCAACACGAAGCGGATCAGCGATTTTCTGGTGGACTTTGCGGTTCAGAGAGGACTGCGGTACCGTCAGGACGAATGGAATAATGTGATCATATGGAAGGATGCATCGGCAGGGTATGAGCAGTCGGCACCGGTTATGCTGCAGGGGCATATGGACATGGTCTGTGAAAAGGAAGCGGACTGTGACATTGACTTTGCACAGGAAGGTCTCCGGCTTAAGCTGGAAGGCAGTGTAATCTCGGCAGAGGGAACAACGCTTGGTGGTGATGATGGCATTGCGGTAGCATATGCGCTTGCGATCCTTGATGATGAGACAATACAGCATCCGCCGTTAGAGGCGGTATTTACCGTGGATGAGGAGATCGGCATGCTTGGAGCTGCCGCGATCGACTGCTCTGATCTGCGCTCCCGCATTATGTTAAATCTTGATTCGGAGGATGAGGGACATCTTCTGGTAAGCTGTGCCGGAGGTGTGACCGCGGAGGCGCATTTACCGGTGAAGTGGGAGCAGACAGACGGTGAACAGATCCGCCTTACGGTGACCGGTCTGATGGGTGGTCATTCCGGCGTAGAGATCGACAAGGGACGTGCCAATGCCTGCCGGTTGTTGGGGAGAACCCTTTTCACCCTGAAGGATTCCTGTCATTTCCGCCTGCTTCGTCTGGACGGCGGACTGAAGGACAATGCGATCCCGAGGGAGGCGACAGCGCTGTTTCTCTGCGAGGACGGAGACGGTGAGCGGGTGATTCGCGAGCTGGAGAAGGTGTACCAAAATGAGTACAGACAAACAGATCCATCGATTCGTCTTGTGTGGGAAAGCACTGGGACGAAAATGGGACAGAGAGCGATGACACAGCATTCCACGGACGATGTTATTGCGGCACTGGTGAATCTGCCGGGGGGCATACAGCGCATGAGTTTCGATATCCCTGGGTTGGTACAGACTTCCTTGAATCTGGGAATTATAATAACCCGGGAAGAAGAGGTATCGTTTTCTTTTTCGGTGCGGAGCAGTATCGGCACTGAGAAAGAAGAACTGGTGCAGAGGATCCGGTGTCTTATGGAGGCGCTGGGCGGAAGTGTGACCTGTACGGGAGCATATCCGGCATGGGAATATCGTGAGGATTCGCCGCTGCGCGAGCTGATGATACAGATTTACGAGGAGCAGTATGGTGAAAAGCCGGTGGTTGAGGCTCTTCATGCCGGTGTGGAATGTGGGCTGTTTGCCGGCAAGCTGCAGGGTCTTGACTGTGTTTCCTTCGGACCGGATATGGATGATATCCACACACCGAAGGAGTCCATGAATGTGGACAGTGTCCGCAGAACATGGGATTATGTGATTGAGATATTGAGAAGGTTAAGGTAGAAGGTTGCAGGCGGCGGTAAGTCGCAGAAATGAGGAAAATTATGGGGCAGTATTTGGTGGTATCCCGGGTGGAGAACCTTGAGGAGCATCTGGCACTTGCCAGAGAGTATGGTGTTGGGTTTGAGATCAATGATTTCTTTGATCCGGAGGTGTTGGAATCAAAGGAGCGGCAGCAGGAGATTATTGAAGCATATCAGAAAGCGGGGCTTCCGGAGGGCAGTACAATGCATGGCGCATTCCTGGATGTCGTGGTGTTCAGTCAGGATCCGCGCATGCGTGTGGTTTCGGAGTACCGTATGCGGCAGAGCATGAAGATCGCTCAGCGTCTTGGTGTTAAAGGTGTTGTGTTTCACACCAATGTCAATCCGATGCTTTCTTCCAGAGAATACGATATGCATGCGATTGACATGACGGTGGAATTTCTGAAAACACTTCTGTCCGATTTTCCGGACATAGAGATTTATCTGGAAAATATGTTTGATGCAACACCGGACGTGCTGGTACAGATTTCGGAACGACTGAAGGATTATCCGAACTATGGCGTGTGTTTTGATTATGCGCATGCGGTGATCTATGGATTTCCGGTGGCAATATGGATAAGACAGCTTGCTCCGTATATGAAGCATATTCATATCAATGATAATGATCTGAAGCACGATCTGCATCTTGCGCTTGGTACAGGAAAGATCGTATGGAGTCAGTTTTTTGATTATTATGATACATATTTCGGAAGCTGTTCCGTACTGATCGAGACAACGCAGCCGGAGGCGCAGAGAATTTCATTAGAGTATTTGACACAGCTTGGAGAATGTTTACCGGAAGCCGGCAGTGAGCAGGCTGAGAAAGGAATGAATGACTTATATGGAGAATAGGCGGGTATTAAATGCAGAGGAACTGTTGGAAAAGATTTTTTCCTTTATGAATGAAATGGTAGATACGAAGGATTTCGCATCGACGATCCTGCTTTTGACGGAGCTTGGACGGACGCTCGCCAATTCCGAAAGAGCTTCGTTCTGGTACTGGGATAAAGCCAAAAAGCAGTATTGGACGCTTGTGGCACTTGACAGTCCCCGTATTGTGGTTCCGGAGGGGAGCGGTATTGTCGGCGCATCCATTTCAGGTAATGAGACGATTCTGATCAACAATCCTTACGAGGATCCGAGATTTAACCCGGAGGTGGACAGGGAGACCGGATATCAGACTAGATCGATCCTCTGTATTCCGGTGACCAATTCGCGCGGCGAGGTCATTGGTGCTTATCAGGCGATCAACAAGATGGATGATAAGGGCTACTGGTATTTTGACGACAGAGATGAGCGTCGTCTGGCGATGGCGGCGGTGTTCTGCGGCAAGACCTTAGAGTCCCAGATTTTGTACAGTGAATCGCAGCTTGACCAGCTGACCGGCTTGAAAAACAGACGCGGATATTATGAATATTACGAGAAAAATATTCTTCCTTATCTGCTGCGAAAGTCCTGTTCGATCGTGATGGGAGACATTGATTTTTTCAAGCGGGTCAACGATACATATGGACACAATGCAGGGGATGTTGTTCTGAAATATATCGCATCGATCCTGCGCAATGCGGCGGGAGAAATGGGTGAGGTGATCCGCTGGGGCGGCGAGGAATTTGTGATCCTTTTGAAGGACTGTGCCGTATCGCAGGCCTCTGTATTTGCAGAAAATATCCGCAAGAAGATTGAGACCTCGATCTGCTATTTTGAAGATGTACCGATCCGGGTGACCATGTCCTTTGGTGTGAAGGCATTAGATCCGCATCTGACACCGGAGGAGAATGTGAAGAAAGTGGACGAGAAGCTTTATGAAGCAAAATCTACAGGACGCAACCGTGTTGCGTATGATGAAATCTGATATAGGGGGATGGTTGTGGCTATGAACAAATCTGTTTTTATTAGTTACAGCTCCAAGGATGAGCGATACATTAAAAAGATGACGCAGATGCTGGAGAAAATGGGTATTACCTACTGGATCGCTCCGGACATGATTCCGGCAGGCTCCAATTATGCAAGGGAAATCCCGTCTGCGATCCAGAACTGTGATATTTTCCTGCTGGTACTTTCAAAGGCATCCCAGCAGTCGATCTGGGTGGAAAAGGAGATCGACAGTGCGATCTATTACCGTAAAACCATCGTGCCGTTTCAGATTGATGACAGCCCGATGACGGACATGTTCCGTTTCTATCTGAACAATGTGCAGACGATTTACTGTGCAAACCGTCCGAAGGATGCGATTGAAGAGCTGAAGCAGCGTCTGCGTACGCTTTTAAAGCTTACGGCAGAGAGTATACATAATCCGGGCGGAAAGAAAGATCGGGGAGAGAGCAGCACCAGCAAAGAAGAGACTACAGAAGGCAGAGACAGTGAGAACAAGGACGCACCGACAGAGCAGGAAAGCGAGATTGCGATAGCACGCCGGAAGAGAGAATCCTTTCTTCGTTCAAGCGGAATCCCGACAGCGTGCGGATATTGCGGCGGAGATCTTGAGAAGATCTCCCGCGGTGTGTACCGCTGTAAGAAATGCGGAAGAGAGAATTATGATTACTTTCAGACCGTGCGCAATTTCCTGCGCAAATACGGAGCGAAGCCGGCGATCATTATTGAGCGCGAGACCGGTGTGCCGCGCCATGTGATCGAGCAGTTTGTGTCAGACGAATATCTGGAGATTCCGAAGCTGGAGCCGATGCGTTTGTCCTGTGTGAAGTGTGGGGCATCGATCCGGACCGGCACGTTATGTGAGAACTGTAAGAACGCCCGGCCGCAGAAGCCGGCACGGTCAGGCGGAAGCTGGCATTCGAGCCGGAGGTAAATGATATGGGGAGAAATATATGGGTGATCGGAAATGACCGCCATGAGATGATCGAGGCGCAGAGGCGGATCAACTCCACCGGAGGCATGCGTGCTGTCTGCAAGATGTCTTTTGAGGCGGTGCGTCGGGCGATCGAGGAGCGCGTACAGATCGAACGGTCTAGGCAGGACTGGAGGGAGGCTCCTTCTCTGATCATCGTCGACTATATGATGTCTAAGGAGGAAGAATTTCATACGGTTTCTTATATCCGCAAGCAGAAGGATCTTGCGGGCGTTCCTTTGTTTTTTATGACGGAGACAAGGACGAAGGAGCTTGACCGCGAATGTTATTCCTGGGGCGCAACGGTTGTGCTTCACAAGCCGTTTTCGAAGGAGGGGATCCTTCGAATCGAGCAGACGGCGTGGCAGCATGATGTTACGAAGAATTATGAGAAGCTTCTGGTGCAGCAGGCAAATCATCTGCGGGAACAGGAAGAGATTATGAAGCTGAACCGCCAGCTTGAAGCGAGAAACCGATTGTTAAGACAGGTGTTTGGTCAGTATTTTTCTGATGATATTTTCAATGAGATTCTGGAGAATCCGGAGGGGGCAGCGATTGGTGGTAAGAAACGTGAGCTTACCGTAATGATGGCGGATCTGCGCGGCTTTACCTCGATTTCAGAGGGGTTGTCGCCGGAGAAGGTGACGGATGTACTCAACTATTTCTTTCAGAGTATGCTTCCGGCGCTTATAGAGCATAAAGGAACCGTTATTGAATATCTGGGCGATTCCATTCTGGCGGTATTTGGTGCGCCGCTTGTCTCTGAGGAACAGACGGAGAATGCGATCGCAGCGGCGATCAAGATGCAGAATAATATGGAAAAGGTCAATGAATATTGCAGCAGAAACGGCTACCCACTGATGGAGATGGGGATTGCACTTCACCGTGGAGAGGCGTTTATCGGTAATGTGGGTTCGGAACAGCTCATGCGTTATAACGTCATCGGCAGTGTGGTTAATGAATGTTCCCGTATTGAAAGCTTCAGCGTGGGCAGTCAGATCCTGGCATCGCAGGAATGTCTTGCGCATGTGCGCGTGCCGGTAGATGCATCGGCATATCAGGAGATTCAGGCAAAGGGACTTGCGTATCCGATCTCGGTCTGCGAGATCCGGGCAATTCGGGGATCGTATGACTGCCGTATCCGCGAACAGAAAAATGACATTATGTACCCGGTGGATACCCGGGTGGTGTTTAATATGTATCCGATCGAAGGCAAGCTGATCCAGGATATCTGTATTGCCGGAAGGCTGTGCCGGTTTTCGCATAAGCGGGCTCTGGTGCGTCCGGAGAAGGGCGGAAGCTATGAGCTGCGCGTGGGAATGGATGTGGAAATATTTGCCGCCGGCGAGGACGGACGGGCATTGTTTACAGAAATATATGCGAAGATCACTGCGATTGAGGATGGTGTTCTGACACTGCGGTTTACGCATGTCAACAGGAGCTTTCGTAGCTTTGCCGGTCAGATATGGGAGAACGGGGAATAACGTTGACAGGATCAGAGAGAGATCACAGGAAAGGGTATGGTGTACCAGATATGGGACAGAACATATTAGAACAGGCGGAGATATGCAGCCGGAATGAACAGGAGAATCTTGTGGCGGTGCAGATTTCAGAGGAGCGCGCGACGGAGTTTCTGAGAGGATCGGAAAGTGAAAAGGATAATGCCGTGTGGAATACTGCGTGGCTGGAGGAGAAGAAGGCGTTTCTGAGGGAAACCGGCAATCATTTTCTGCTGGCTGTGTGGGGAGAACATGAGGAGAAGTGTCTGCTGTTTCTGAGTGATACGAAACGGGTTCGCCCGCTGGAATTTCTGGATTATCTGATCCCGGATTTCGGCTTGATCCGAGGTGATGTATTCTGCGCCAGTGTCCGCGTATCTTCGGTGATACTTAAGCTGCAGATGGAGGAGCATGGCATCGGACACACGATCGACTATTTGATGGAAAAGGCAGAGTCCTATTTCCGGGACTGTGTATGGATCGATGCGGCAGAATACGGCAGGGATCATGCCGAAGAGATCCGTCGGATGGAGTATTACCGCAAGAAAAGAGTGGCATGGGCGTATGTGAAAACGATCGATATGGTACCGGCAGGCAAAAAGCTGTGGCTGCGTTCTCTGGAAAATGAGTCTGGTCTTGAGGTGACTGCGGCACCGGATACTTATATTATGATCGGCTGTAAGGGTGAGGTTTATGATATCCGGCAGAAGAAGTTTGATGCCAGCTACGAAATGACACAGGAACCGCTTGATATGTTTGAGCAGATGATGGACTTCTGGCCGGAGCTTCAGACGCTGCCGGAGCAGGAATTTTTAAGCATTGACGAGTATGCGCATCTGTGCTATCCGAAGAAGGGAGCGGGAATATACGCCTGCCGTCTGGAGAAGCGGACGAAGATCTTTCCGGCTGGCGAGGGACACGAATATTTTCTTGGCAGACCGGGAGACTACATGGCGGTCCGATCCGATGATCTGACGGATATCTATGTGATCCGCGGAGACATTTTTGAACAGACTTATGAGCTGCAGGAATAGATCTTCTGCGTAGAAAACATTGACGCTGATCATTATGTGGGGGAGGACAGAAATTTATCGATACGGTTTAACTGTCCCAGAAATCGGACAGATGCTTGCCGATGGATTCGGCAGACACCACATCATACGGGAACCATTCCCGTGGAAATAACGACTGATAACTGTTTTGCAGGAAGCGTTCGTCCAGAAGAAGGATGGCACCGCGGTCGGTGACGGTTCGTATGACACGACCGGCGGCCTGCAGCACCTTATTCATACCCGGGTACCGGTACGCATAGTTGAAGCCGGTGCCCTTTTTCTCGTCGAAATAATTGCGAAAAAGTTCGTTCTGCGTGCAGACCATAGGAAGCCCGGTTCCAACCACGACAGCACCGATCAGGCGGCTGTCCTTCAGGTCGATTCCCTCTCCGAAGATACCGCCCATAACACAAAGTCCGACGGTTGTTCTGACCGGTGTGTCCTGAAAATGGGACAGAAACTCCTCGCGCATTGTCTCACTCATTGAGCTTTCCTGCATATACAGATCCACAGATGTGCGGCAGTAGGCGGATTGCTCCAGATAGTCGCGGATGTCTTCCAGCATGCGGTAGGACGGGAAAAAGATCAGATAGTTTCCGGTCTTTGCCTGAATAAAACGGAGAATATAATCGGTGATCCGCTGATATTCCCGTGGGGTGCGTCTGGTGTATTTCGTGCTGACATCGCGGGCAATGAGCAGCAGACGGTTGGACGACTGGAACGGGGACGGCGCATAGATCGCATAATCATCCTCTCTGCCCGCAAGCTGTTCCCGGTAATAATTGACCGGAAGGAGTGTGGCAGAAAAGAAAACGGCGCAGCGTCCACGCTTCAGATACAGATCCAGGTTGCCGGACGGATCCATGCACTGCAGATGAAGGCAGAATGCACCGGCACTGTCATAATCGGCGTAAACGATATATTTGTCATCGATCGTCTCAAACACGGCAAGGAAATAGCGGAGTTCAAAATAGAATGCCAGAACCTCCTCGCGGGCATCGCCGTCCAGTGGAAGTGCGGCGGGATCTCCCGGAGTAATGTCCGGAAGAGCCATGTAATCAGAGGAATCTGTGCGACCGTGAAGATATTCTTCTAACAGGGAGGACAGGCGCAGAGCCTTCATAACAAACGGTTCGATCTCGATCGGATCGTAAAGGCGGCGTTCCTCACAGCCCCGTTTTAATTCTAACAGCTCCTTGTTGCAGCGCTCCAGACTCCGTGCTGTTTTGCGGGAGTGCTTTGTCATGATCTTCTTAATCTTGAGAAAGTCCTCCTTGACAAGGCAGGAGGAGTACATTTCCCGGGCACGGTCCACCAGATTGTGTGCCTCATCGATCAGGAAAACATAGTCATTCTCTGTCTCAAGGGCGAAGAAACGCTTGAGGCAGGCAGTCGGATCAAAGGCATAATTGTAATCGCCGATGATTGCATCACACCAGGTACTGATGTCAAGACTCATCTCAAAAGGGCAGACGTCATGCTTCTCCGCATAAGCAAGGATCCGTTCGCGCGAAATGGCATCCTCATGGGTCAGGATATCGTAAACGGCATCGTTGATCCGGTCGAAATGACCGAGCGCCCGTGGACAGGTTTGTGGGTTGCATTGTGGCTTGTCGAGAAGACAGATCTTTTCCTTAGCGGTCAGTGTGATGAACTTCAGCTGCATGCCCCTGTCGGAGAGAAGAGAGAAGGTCTCCTCTGCCACGGTGCGAGTGATTGTTTTGGCGGTCAGATAGAATATTTTCTCGGTGACACCCTCGCCGATGGACTTGACGGCAGGAAACACTGTGGAGATTGTCTTGCCTACGCCGGTAGGTGCTTCGATGTATAACCGTTTGCGCCGCAGAATGCTTTGATAAACGCCTTTGACAAGACGCTGTTGTCCCTCGCGGTATTCAAATGGAAAATCAAGTTCCTGAATGCTCTCATTGCGTCTCTCCTGCCACTTGATCTGCCAGACAGCCCATTTTGCATATTCATGAAGGAGATCCATAAACCATTTCTCAAGCTCTGCAAAAGGGATGCGCTCGGAAAATGTACGCACCTCCTCCGTCGGAATATAGCAGTAGGTCATCTGGATGCCGACATCCTTGAGCTTGTTCTCAAGGGCATAGATATAGCCGTAGCACATCGCCTGCGCTTTGTGGACAGGAACGGGTCCGGTCAGTCGCGATACATGGCGGTAAATGCCCTTGATCTCGTCAATCGTGGTGCCGTTGCCGTCCTTCTCCGGAAAGATGCCGTCAGCGCGGCCCTCTACGGTCATCTCTACCGATACACTGTCATAGGTGACCGGAAGTGTGATCGAAAGGGGAACCTCGGCACGGTAGGCAGAACCCATACGCTTCTGAAGCTTCTTATGGATGCGCGTACCCTCCTGCATGGCATCCGGGTCGGCGAGACCGCTTTCGGACGTGGTAATATCGCCGCTTCGCAGAATAAATTCCACGAGATTTCGCACGGATATTTTGACGGTATGCATGGTCTCCTCCTTTCAGTCTGTCCGGTACTTTTTCTCTTTCTAAAGCAGCTCTTCCAGCATGTCGCGGTCCCAGAGTACAACCCCGATCTTATCTGCCAGCTTGCGGGCTGCCGGCGTGAAATACTGGTTCGTCAGAACCATAGCAACGTGACATTCATAGAAAGCACGTCCGGCATAGACCTGCTGCACGGCTTCGATCCCGACATCGTAATTGTAGCGTTTGCACTGGATCGCGAAAGAAATTCCATCGCGGTACGCAAGGACATCAACGCCGAAATCACCGCTCGCCTTGGTGCTCTGGGCAAGCTCAAAGCCGTTGGAGGCAAGAATATCGCAGGTCAGTGCTTCGAAATCCGTACCGGAAATGTCATCCAGATCGGTCAGTGACCAGTCGCCGCGAATGTAATGTGAACGGGAGCGCAGCAGAAAATGGATCTTGTAAATGCAGAAAAGGATCAGGATCAGTCCTGCACACAGAGCAGGCGCAAAGTATGCTCCGCCGCTCCACAAAAACAAAAATAAAAGCCCCACCGGGACCAGTGCGGCAAGCATGCCCCACAAAAATATATGTAAAGTCAGTCTTTTACGTCTCATAATGTAATCATGCCTTTCGATAAGTTGCAAGCGTTCGATCAAACTGCAAGCATTAAACCACAGACACACGACGGAAAGAATGTGTGTTCGGTAAAGAATATAATACAGGATGCCGGAGGAAAATGCAAGGTGGGAAGGCAGTATTTACGAGGGGAGGTTGTTGTTTTCCTGCGGATTCTTTTATATAATGATGCTGGAGCAACGAATGATTGTGCTTTGTCGGCCGGACCGGTCTGAAAGCAGACAGAAAGGAAGAAGTCTATGGATTATTTATCACATAATATTGCCGTCAATTTAAAGAGGATCCGTACCTCAAAGGGGATGAGTCTGGACGTGGTCGCGGAGCAGACCGGAGTCAGCAAGAGTATGCTGGCGCAGATTGAGCGCGGAACAGCCAATCCGTCCATCGGCGTTCTCGGCAAGATCGTAAGTGGACTTCGCCTTGATTTTAATGAGCTGATCCAGACACCGCCGTTAGATTCGTATCTGGTCCGGACGGAGGAGACACCGCCGATCAAGGAGGTGCCGGGACAGTATCGGGTGTGGAACTGTTTTCCGATCGAGGATAATCATATGGTCGAGATCTACCGGATCGATATTGAACCGGACGGCATTTACGCCAGCGGAAGCCATGGCGAGCGGACACGGGAGTATCTTGCGGTCATGGAGGGGGAGCTTACCGTGGAATTAAAGGATGGCGAGCATATCGTGACGGCGGCGGATGTATTTCGTTTTGAATCCGATCAGTTTCATCGTTACATCAACAACGGGGATCAGAAGGTTCGTTTTATGACATTTTTTGTTGCATATTAATGTGTGCAGGTATGGAGGAAGAAGCGTTTTTTACGGTGGACCTGTTATATTGACTGTACTATTTTTGGTACTCCGTAAGAAGTAGAAATGGTATTATAATAGCACACATCGTGCAATATATTGCACAAAATAAAATAAAGTGAAATTTTTTAGACGTTGGTATTGACATGATTGCGATGACGTGCTATTTTATAGGTGTTCAATATAAAGGACGGCGGATGTGAGACACAGACGCACAGTACAGATGTTATGCTGAACGCATCACATCAGACAATTTAACACATCATACATGCAACAATGACGTTGTGATTTTCAAATTATTTTGAAAACACAGCGTCTTTTTTGCATTATAGGAAACTTCTTGTCAGGAAGGTGCCCGTAACGCAGTGGGAAGTCAACAAACACAGCGATTATTCATTAAGGAGGATACGATTATGAAATTAAAAGAAACAGGATTAACTAAGGAGCAGTTAAAGGAAAAAGTAAACAAATATATGATCGAAACTTATGAGCGTTTTGATTTTATTGCAGAGACAGCAAAGGATATGTATATGTACGATGAGAATGGTACACCATATCTTGACTTTTATGCAGGTATCGCCGTAAACAGCGCCGGTAACTGTAATGAGAAGGTTGTGGCAGCAATTCAGGATCAGGCAAAGGATATCATTCATACATTTAACTATCCATACACCGTACCACAGGCACTCCTGGCAGAGAAGATCTGTACGACGATCGGAATGGATAAGATCTTTTTCCAGAATTCAGGAACTGAGGCAAATGAGGCAATGATCAAGATGGCAAGAAAATATGGTGTTGAGAAATATGGTCCAAATAAATACAACATCGTTTCCGCTAAAATGTCTTTCCATGGACGTACCTTTGGTGCAATGAGTGCGACCGGTCAGCCGGACAATGCCTGCCAGATCGGTTTTGGTAATATGACTCCCGGATTTACATATGCGGAGTACAATAATCTGGACTCCTTCAAGGCGGCTGTAACCGATGACACGATCGGTATCATGATCGAGCCGGTACAGGGCGAGGGCGGTGTCAATCCGGCAACACCGGAGTTCATGACAGGACTTCGTAAGCTCTGTGATGAGAAGGGCATTCTTCTTCTGCTGGATGAGGTTCAAACAGGATGGTGCAGAACCGGTGCGGTGATGTCTTATATGAATTATGGTGTAAAGCCGGATATCGTTTCCATGGCAAAAGCAATGGGCGGCGGCATGCCGATCGGTGCAATCTGTGCAACGGCTGAGGTGGCAAAAGCATTTACACCGGGCTCTCACGGAACCACATACGGCGGTCATCCGGTTGCCTGTGCGGCATCTCTTGCGCAGATCGGAGAGCTTTTGGACAGAGATCTCGCCGGCAACGCAAAGAAGATGGGTGCTTACTTTATGGATAAGCTTTCTACACTTCCACATGTTAAGGAAGTACGTGGACAGGGACTTTTAGTTGGTGTTGAATTTGATGATACCATCAGCGGCGTAGATGTTAAGCATAAATGCTTTGATAAGAAGCTTCTCATTACGGCGATCGGTGCGCACATCATCCGTATGGTACCTCCACTGATCCTGACCGAAGAGGATTGCGATAAGGCATACGAGATCATCAAGGAATCTGTTGAGGAACTCAGTAAATAATCTGGAGGGAAACAGTTTGAAACAATATGTAATTACAGTCGGTTGTGAGTATGGCTGCGGAGGATCTGCTGTAGGAAGGGTCCTGGCAAGGAATCTTGGCATCGCTTATTACGACCGGACACTGATCGATAAGATCATAGAAGAAACCGGCGTCTCCCACGATCTCATGGAGATGGCGGACGCCGGGAAAGATGTAAAAGGTAAACGGGAAAATGCTGCCGGATCAACCAGTCTGGCGAAGTATAAAAATCTGACGGACCGTGTTGTTTATATTCAGAAGGAAGTTGTGAAAAAGCTTGCGGCGCGTTCCTCCTGTGTTATCATCGGAAGATGTAGTGACTATATTTTGCGAAATAATCCGAGATGCGTCAATGTATTTATTTATGCACCGGACAAGGTGCGTGTTCAAAATGTCATGCAGGAGCTGAAGGTGGGCGAGGAAAAGGCGAAGGAGCTGATCCGTGAAAATGATCAGATGCTTCATGCCCGTTACAAGCAGATGACAGGCTCAAACCGTGGCGCAAGACACAATCGTCATATGTTGATCGACAGCAGTGTTCTCGGAGTGGAAGAAACTGCAAAATATATTGAAGAATTTGTTGTAAAGGCACTTGCCAAAACTGAGGATACGGCAGAAGAAGGAAGGTGACTGTGATGGAGAACAAGAAAGCTTCGGAATTTGACAAGGTATTTAGTGCATGGGATATTCTGGTCATTGCCTTCGGCGCAATGATCGGCTGGGGCTGGGTGGTATCCAGTGGAGACTGGATCGTCAAGGGCGGTGTGCTCGGCGCAGCGCTTGGTTTTGTGATCGGCGGTATCATGATCTTTTTCATCGGTCTTACCTATGCTGAGCTGACGGCAGCGATGCCGCAATGTGGTGGCGAGCATGTATTCAGTCACCGTGCCATGGGCTCGACCGGATCCTTTATCTGTACCTGGGCGATCGTGCTGGGATATGTCAGCGTTGTGTGTTTTGAGGCATGCGCGCTTCCGACGATCGTTACTTATATATATCCGGGATTCTTAAAAGGGTATCTCTATTCGGTTGCAGGCTTTGATATTTACGCATCATGGCTTGCCGTGGCAATCATCATGTCAATATTGATCACCTATATCAATATCCGCGGAGCCAAAACGGCGGCGATCCTGCAGACGGTTCTCACCGTGATCATCGGTGGTGTCGGTATTCTTCTGATCGTTGCATCGGTTGTAACCGGAGATACCTCCAATCTGGATGGGCAGCTATTTCTGGGAAAAGATACAATGACTTCGTTTAAGGCGGTAATTGCAGTCGCGGTGACAACCCCGTTTTTCTTTATTGGCTTTGACGTAATTCCGCAGGCGGCAGAGGAGATTAATGTGCCGTTAAAGAAGATTGGTAAAATGATGCTTCTTTCCATTGTGATGGCGGTTACATTTTATGCACTCATTATTCTTGCGGTTGGATATGTACTGAATCACACGGAGATTGAGGCTGCTATGGGCGGCTCCGGTCTGGTGACAGCTGATGCCATGGCAAAGGCATTTAACAGCTCGATCATGTCCAAGGTGCTGATCGTCGGTGGTATGTGTGGTATCATGACAAGCTGGAACTCATTCATGATCGGTGGAAGCCGCGCCATGTATTCGATGGCAGAGTCTTATATGATCCCAAAAATGTTTGCCAAGCTTCATCCGAAGTATAAGACACCGATCAATTCCCTGTATCTGATCGGACTGCTTTCCTGTCTGGCTCCGCTTGCCGGACGTAAGATGCTGGTGTGGGTATGCGATGCCGGAAACTTTGGATGCTGTCTTGCTTATTGTATGGTTTCTTTATCTTTCCTGATTCTGCGTAAGAAGGAGCCGGATATGCCGAGACCGTACAAGGTTGGTCCTTATAAATTTATTGGGACCATGGCGGTGCTGATGTCCGCATTTATGATCCTGATGTACATGATCCCGGGCTCCGGCGCAACACTCGTCTGGCAGGAATGGGCAATGGCAGGCGGCTGGTGCGTGCTTGGTGGAGTCTTCTTCGTTGTCTGCAAGCTGAAATATAAGGAAGAATTCGGCTCCCTTGTCGAGATCATTTCCGATGAGGATGCAGCTGCACTGCAGTCCAGCGACGAAGAGATCAATGCAGCGTTGGATGCGGCGATCGATGCAGCAATCAACTCCGTGCTGGAGCGGGAATATATCGGTTCACTTTTGTAGTGGCAGGAATGGAGGATTACAATGAAAGAATTTACGTTTTCGGTACCACAGAACATCATTGTGGGAAAAGGAAGTCTTGCGAAGCTTCCGGAGGTAGCAGAAAAGCTTGGAGGAAAACATGGATTTATTATATCCGGTCCTCATTTAAATAAAATGGGAATTGTGGGTTCCTGTGCAGATGCACTGAAAGCAAAGGGGATCGAGAGCAGCGTATTTACGGAGACGGAAGGTAATCCTTCCGTGGAAACCGTAGATAAAGCAGCGGAAGCGTACAAGGCAAGCGGTGCTGACTTCATCGTTGCACTGGGCGGCGGTTCGCCGATGGATGTGGCAAAAGCGGTCGGCGTTGTTGCAAAATACGGCGGAAGCATCACGGAGTATGAGGGCGCTGACAAAGTGCCGGGAGACATCATTCCGCTGATCGCCGTGCCGACTACGGCAGGAACCGGCTCCGAAGTGACCGCTTTTTCGGTCATCACCGATCACAGCCGTAATTATAAGCTGACGGTTTTCAGTTACAAGCTGATCCCGTCCTATGCGATCCTGGATGCGGAGCTGCTCACAACAGCTCCGGTATCTGTGGCGGCTGCATGTGGTATTGATGCAATGGTACATGCGCTTGAAGCATATATTTCCACGGCCGCATCTCCATTCTCGGATGCAATGGCAGAGAAGGCACTGGAACTGATCGGTGCGAATATCCGCCGCTACACAGCGAACCGCAGCGATATCGAGGCAGCCGAAAATATGCTTGTAGGAAGCCTGTTTGCCGGCATTGCGTTCTCATGGGCGCGTCTCGGCGATGTCCATGCCATGAGCCATCCGGTCAGTGCCTTCTTCAATGTGCCGCATGGCGTTGCCAATGCGATTCTTCTTCCTACAATTGTAGAATACAATGCGCTGGCAGATCATGGAAAATACTTCAATATCTACAATTACATTGCACCGCTGCCGGCTGCTTTGGAGGAGTTCACTCCGGACATGCTGGTGGATGCGATCGTCGAGCTCAACGACTCCCTTGGCATTCCTGACGGACTGGAAGAGGTCGGCGTAACGAAGGATAAGTTTGACGCAATGGCAGACGATGCCATGAAGAGCGGCAATATCGCGGTAAATCCGAGAAGCACGACGAAAAAGGATGTGCTGGCACTGTATGAAAAGGCGTTTTCGGGTTTGGAATAATAATAGGATGTTGGGGACAAAAGGTAATTTGAGCCTTGCATCCTGATCTGCAATCACAACTTGTACCGCCCTCCAAAGGTTAGAATGGGAAATCTAACGATTGGGGGGCGGTATTTTCGTGTCCGATCCTTTTGACTGGTACATTTTTATGGAATCAGGTCAGAAAAAATGTAGCGAATAAAGAAAACCAGATCAGAAAAAATGTAATAAATTCATGGAATCAGGTCAGAAAAAATGTAGTATATATACTTGAATAGGTCAGAAAAAATGTGGTATGATAATGATAAAGAGGTGATTAAGTATGTATAGAACAGCAATGGATGCTCTTTTGCAGTGGAAAGAGAAAATAAATCGAAAACCCCTGATCATAATGGGTGCCAGACAGGTTGGTAAGACGTGGCTGATGAAAGAATTTGGAAAGACGCATTATGAGAAAACAGCATATATTTCATTCTATAATAATAAGAGAATGGATGATGTGTTCCAGGCGGATTTTGATATAAAACGTATCCTCATGAATTTAAATATCGAGTCGGGCGTTACGATCACACCGGGTGATACACTGATTATTCTGGATGAAATACAAGATTCTCCCAAGGTGTTGGAATCGTTAAAATATTTTTGTGAGGAGGCACCGCAATATCATGTTGTTGCCGCTGGCTCGCTTTTAGGCGTGACAATTCATGAAGGTGTTTCTTATCCGGTAGGGAAGGTAGATCTGTTGGATCTGTATCCTCTTAATTTTCGGGAATTTCTCTATGCGATGGATGAACAGAGCCTGGCAGATGCCCTTGCGACGAAGGACTATGCCTTGATTGATAATTTTTCGGAGAAGTATTTATTCTGGTTAAAAAATTATTATTATGTAGGCGGTATGCCTGCGGTTGTGGACGAGTTTCGTCAAAACAGGGATTATGCGGAGGTTCGTCAGATTCAAAACGATATTGTGCGGCAGTATGAGGGCGATTTTGGAAAGCATGTGGATGCGCGGACTCTGCCAAGGATTCGCCTTGTATGGGACTCGGTTCCGTTACAGCTTGCCAAAGAAAATAAAAAGTTTTTCTTTGGACAGATAAAAAAGGGTGCGCGCAGCAGTGAGTACGAGATTGCAATCCAGTGGCTGGTAGATTGTGGTCTTATCTATAAAGTGAATCGCGTGAATGAACCGAATATGCCATTGAAGGCGTATAAGAGCATGAATGCATATAAGCTTTTTGTACTGGATGTGGGCTTGTTAGGGGCAATGAGCGAACTGGAAGCGGAATCTATATTAGAAGGCAACGATATTTTTATCGAATTTAAAGGAGCACTTACCGAGCAATATGTTTTGCAGCAGTTAATTTCAGATACGCGGTATAATCCATATTATTTTGGCACAGAAAAGGCAACCTTTGAACAGGATTTTTTGATTCAAAAGGGAAAGGATATTGTTCCGATCGAGGTGAAAGCCGGTGAGAATATCCGCTCGCAAAGTCTAAAAGCATATTGCGATAAATATAAGCCGAATAAGGCGGTGCGCTTTTCGACGTTAAAGTATATGGATCAGGGATGGATGGAAAATATTCCATTGTATGCGGTCTGTAATTTGTAGAAATGATGATGTCAAACTATGGCTTTGAGAGGAAAGGAAGATGCAGGATTATGAATATATAATCCGTGGCGGTATTGGGAGCAGGGGCAGTTGGCTCCTATGTGATATGGGGACTGTCCCTTATTCAGGAGGTTGTGGAATGGAATTAGAATCGATAACATAAGGATTGTCTTTGGGAGAGAATATGGATATAATAGGCGTGATAAGAGTATTCGGTGCCTGACAGACTGACGCACCGGCAGACAATGATCAGAAAGGAAATCAGGATTATGGCAGATAAAGAGTATGGATTTGAGGAGACAATGGTGACACTGACAGATGAGGATGGACAGGAAAAGGACTTCTATGTGGATGAGATCTACGAGGTAGATGGACGTCTCTATGCGGCAGTCATTCCGTCCGATGTCGAGAATGTAACGGAGTATTATGTGTTCCGGTTGATCGACCTTGGAAACGATGACTTCGAGATGGAGGATATCGAGGAAGAGGCGGAGTATGATGCGGCAGCAGATGCGTATGAGGAGATTCTGGATACCAGGATGTGGAACCGGGAGTTTGAGGGAGAGTAATCATGTCCGAGAATAACACCCCCGATTCACAGGACTCCCGCCCTTCCGTGGCGCGTCCGCTCCTCAACATCACCTCCGCCATTATCTCTGCCCTTCCGGCGGTTGATCCGCGGTTTCTCGCAGTGCCGGTGATCGCCAGTGTGGTAAATGAGATTGGTGCCTTTTTCGATGCGGCGAGCATCGAGCGGCGTCTGCATGAGCTGGAGGTTAAATTGAATGAGCAGACGGTGAGTGTGGACAGGCTGCAGGAACGGCTGGAATGTCTGGACGAGCATGGAAGATATGTGTTTCGCAACAATCTCAAACATCTGTGTCTGACGGCGCTTCCTGAGACGACAGGTACTTTGATCAACAGCATGATCGCATATCTTATGGAGGATGCGCAGGAAATGGATGAGGAGATATGCGAGATTGTCTCTGCCTGCAATGCCAATGATATCCGTTTTTTGAAAAGGCTGAAGCATTTCCTCGAGAAAGGGGAGCGGACGCAACAGAATCAGAAATATATAGAGGCACAGCAGAATGCGGCACAAAGCCATGAAAACGACTCCGTGGGAGGCGGATTTTTCACGCCGACACGGTGGCATGATCGTAATGTGATCTACGGAGAGTACACCGTTTTCTGGAAGGATTTTACAAAGTTTTTCAATATGATCAATATAGATGATATGGGGCGTATTTTAAATCAGACGGCTGTGGATCGTGACGGCAACAAGAATATGGAATGGGCGTATCTGATGCGATCGTTGCTGAAATTTCAAAATCTCGGAGTTGTGCAGGTGGAATTTCAGGCGACAGTGGGGACGATTAGTGCCAATCATGTGGAGCGGTTCCATATTACATTGTTTGGGCAAAGATTGTTAAAGTACATATAAATATTGGAGAAAGATCATGAAAATTTTTGTTGACGCGGATGCCTGTCCGGTGGTAGATATTGTAGAGCAGATTGCAGGCAGTCATCATATCCCGGTGACACTTCTATGTGATACCAACCATGTGCTGCGCTCTGATTACAGTGAGGTGATCGTGGTGGGAGCAGGGGCAGATGCCGTTGATTTCAAGCTGATCAGCCTCTGCAAGAGGGATGATATCGTGGTGACGCAGGATTACGGTGTAGCCGCGATGGCACTTGGAAAGGGTGCGGCGGCGATCCATCAGTCCGGAAAGTGGTACACCAATGAGAATATCGATCAGATGCTGATGGAGCGTCATCTGAACCGAAAGGCACGCCGCTCCTCTCACAAGAATCATATCAAGGGTCCGAAAAAGCGGACAGCGGAAGATGATGAGAGGTTTCGTGATTCTTTGGAAAGGTTGGTTCAGGCAAGGCTTCGGGAGATTACTTGACAGAGAAAACAGACAGAAAGAGTAGGAAGCGATTTAATTATGAAAGGACTTTATAAATTCAACGATTTCATTGAGCGCTGGATGGCATTTGTGACGCCGTCCTGCCTGCTGTTTGGAGTGTTGTTTCCGCAGATTGCAAAGCATGGAGTGCCGTATGTGCCCTATGTCTTTGCTTTTATTACGTTTACGGGGGCACTCAAATCCCGGTTTCGCGATGTGGCAAATGTGTTTAAGGCACCATGGGCGTTGCTTGTTATCATGCTTCTGCTACATCTTGTGATCCCGGGTGTGGCATGCGGTGTTGGAAATCTGGTCTTTCCGGATAATACGAATCTGGTGACAGGTATGGTTTTGGAGTTTGCGGTTCCGACGGCGGTGGTCAGTATGATGTGGGTGACGATCTATGGCGGCAACAGTGCACTGACGCTGGCGTTGATCGTGATCGACACGGTTCTGGCACCGTTTCTGATCCCGCTTACCCTGCGGCTTTTCGTTGGTTCCAGAGTGACGATCGACATGACACATATGATCCGCCGGTTGATCTTTATGGTGGCGGTGCCGGCACTGGTGGCAATGACGTTAAATGAGGTCAGCAGGGGGCGTGCGCAGGATACACTTCCGAAGAAGCTGGGGCCGTTTTCAAAAATGGCACTGATCTTTGTCGTCGCTTCCAATTCCTCCGGGGTGGCACCATACGTTCGTCATATGACGGTAGAGCGGCTCGAGGTGGCAGGGCTGATCCTCTGTCTGGCTGCAGGCGGCTACCTTGTCGGAATGGGGATTGCCCGTTTTATGGGACAGGACCGGGATACGCAGATCTCGATGATGTACGGAGCAGGTATGCGCAATATCAGTGCGGGAGCGGTGATCGCCACGACATCCTTTCCGGGAGAGGTGCTGTTTCCGGTGCTGATCGGCACGCTGTTTCAGCAGGTGCTTGCAGCACTGTATGGAAAAATCCTGTGCGATAATTCCGGAAAAGGACAATGATACTGTTTGCCGCCTGTATCATACTATGCGAAAAGAAATATTGTAAATTCGAAGAAAACGCAGTATAGTAAGCGTAAATTATTACAACATCACAAAAAGAAATACGAATCATTGTTACATCATCACAATGTATCGACCATGGGAAGATAGTATGATAGTAGCAATCAAAGACAACACGAGATAACGAAGGCGTTACCAAGACATTGGTAGCGCCTTTTTGATTTTATTCTTGCAGTATCGTCTTTGAAATTCGTGAAGTAAGGAGGCAGATCATGAATAAAAGTATTGGTTACATTACCGGTGAAGAATTTATGGAGCTGGCAGCCGTTCAGGGCGCCAAAGTGTTATCTGCCCCGAAATCACTTCATCGAAGGATCGGCAAAGTCAACATCTTAGAGGTGCCGGACATTGAGAAATATGTCGAGGAGGATGAGATCATTATTTCGACATTATTTCCGTTTAAAGATAATCTGGAAGAATTTATCCGACTGCTTCGCAAGCTTGCAAAACGAAATATCACAGGATTTGCGATTAAGCCAAGACGGTTTATTCAGACGATTCCGGAGGAGGTCATTACGATTGCCGGGGAATTGGATATGCTTCTGATCGAGCTGCCGGATGACACGGTATTTGCGGATGTGGTTTATGAAGCGGTTCAGAAAATTTCCAATAAATCTGTCGATCTGTTTTTGCAGATCCAGAAAAGGACCGAGGCACTTCTGCTGAAAATGAATCAAAGCAGAGACATTCTTGAGACAATGCAATGCATTGAGGAAGAGCTTGGCATTCCATTGTTTCTCATTGATTCCATGAATAAAAGTTTTCTGACACCCGGAGCAAAAGAGCGGCTGGGAGATCTTGATTATGACGTGTGTAAGAAGATCCGCAGTAAGGCATCCGATGGCAAGATGAGCCAGCTGTTACTGAGAAACCGGCAGGTGAAAATGTACACGATGGAGGTGCATGACCGGAATCTTTCCAGTATGCTTTTAAATCTGATCACGGGAGAACCGATTTCCGGAGTGGAGGCAGGAATCCTGGAAAACGTCGCGCAGATGCTTTTCATACAGGTTAGAAATTATCATATTATCCGGGAGCAGGCAAGAAAATATAAAGCCAATTTCCTGATCGACTGTCTCAAAGGAATTCTTGTTTATCAGCAGGATATTCTCAAATATGCGGCAGACGCAGACATTCAGATCGACAGTCAAAGTAAATACGGTGTGGCGATTTTGAATAAAGAGGAATGGCGGCCGATGCGGGAGCAGCAGATGAAATTTCTGATGCGGCAGTGGGAAAAGAAATTTTTGGTGGTTACGCTGGAGGACAATATTGTATTGATCCTGAATGAAAAGCAGCTGGAGCACCTTGAGGAGTTGTTTGAACGCTATTTTCTGCAGCAGCAGATACCGGCAGAAAATATATGCATCTATGTCAGCGATGGTGATGAGATCACCTCTCTGGCAAAGGAATATCAACAGGCACTTCTGATCAAACGGATCGCGGGACTTTGCAATTTGAAAAGGGCAGTGATCCGGTACCGGGATCTGGGAAGCTACACGGTTCTGTCACTGCTTCCGATGGAACACCCGGAAATCCTCAGGATGGAGGAACGTTTTGTAAAACCGATCCGGGAATATGACACAGCGCATAACACAAAGCTTTTGGAAACACTGAGTACCTATTTTGGGACAGAGCAAAATCTTCGTGAAACGGCAGCGTGTATGTATACGCATTACAACACGATCAGTTACCGGATGGAGAAGATCAGGGAACTGCTTGCACTTCCGAAATGGGATGCGGAGATCCAGTTGCAGTTACAGATTGCATTGAAACTGTGGAACATGAATTTCAAAGATAGAAATGAGGCGGCAAGATGAAGATAAACAAATTTAATCCAATCATTAAGACAAATCAATTGAAGATCCGGTTTGGTGATTTTGTAGCAAATCAAAATATCAACTTGTCCGTATATGCCGGACAGATTCAGTCGATCGTTGGAGAAAACGGTGCCGGCAAAAGCACATTGATGAAAATGCTTTACGGTACATATAAGCCAACATCGGGAGAAATCTTAGTGGACAGGGAACGGGTTCATATGACGCCGCAGATCGCAATGCGGCTTGGCATCGGTATGGTGTTTCAGGACTTTCGGATCATCCCGGCATTTACCGCGTTTGAAAATATCATGATGGCACTTCCGAAGGAGAAAAGAAAACGTCCGAAGGAAGAGATCAAGAAGGAGATTTGTGAGATCTCACAGAAATATAAGATTCCGGTTGATCCGGATATGCTGGTCGGTCAGATGGATCTGGGACAAAGACAGCGGGTGGAGATCATCAAGGTATTGATGATGGGAAAAATGCGTGTACTGATTTTTGATGAGCCAACCAGTGTGCTGACACAGCAGGAGGCACAGGAATTTATCAAAATGCTTCAGTCTATGCGCGATGACGGTTATGCGATCCTTCTGATCACTCACAAGCTTCATGAGGTTATGGCATGCTCCGATGTGATCACCGTGCTTCGCCACGGCGAGATCGTTGAGAAGGAAGAGAAAGAGAACGGCTACGATCAGGAGCGGCTGATCTCGAAAATGATGGGTGGCGAGGTGACGATCCACACCGATTATGAGGATCAGAAAAAGGTCTTTGAAAAGGAAGAGGTTCTTTTGGAAGGAAAGGACATGAGCATCTACAATGCACAGCACCGGGAGTTGATCCGGCACGGCAATCTGACCATGAAAGCCGGCGAGATCATCGGTCTGGCAGGAATCTCAGGACGAGGACAGCGGGAGCTTCTTGAGACATTGTTTGGTGTTAATGTCCTGAAAATGGGACAGCTTACGATCGATGGCAAGGATATGACAAAGTCCTCGATCCGGGACAGGATCGAAGCGGGAATGGCACTTGTATCGGAGGATCCAAAGAGAGATAATGTCGTCGCCGGAATGAAGATTTATGAGCATTTCGCTTTGAACGGACCGGAGATTTCCTATAAAAAGGTTGGAATCAACTGGAAGGATCTGACCGATAAGATGGACACATCCAAAGCCGTAAAGGAGCTTGGTGTTCCGGAGAAAACAAGAGAGCTTGCGACACTTTCCGGTGGAAATATACAGCGTTGTATGCTGGCAAGAGCCGTGATGAAGCAGCCGAAGATCCTTTTGGCAAGCTATCCGAGCCGCGGACTTGATGTCGGAACCGTGGAGATGGTTCATCAGACATTGGTGGAATTAAGAAATCAAGGCTGCAGCATTCTTCTTGTTTCTGAGGATCTGGAGGAGCTGTTATCTGTATCTGACAGTATTGTCGTGATCAGCGGGGACACCCTGACGGAGAAGTTAGATCCGAAGACAACATCGGCACTGGAAATTGGAGATCTGATGATAGGAGGAAAAGAGCATGAAAGATAAAACGGAATCAATCAAACAGGCGTTGCTTACAGTGCTCGCGCTGGCAGTGATGGTCGTAATATTCGGCGTTTTCCTGATGACACAGGGCGTCAATCCCATTCAGATCTATGGGGATATGATCGTGTCCACGCTGGGTAATTCTTACGGAATCGGGCAGGTTGTTGTGAAATCGTCTCCATTCATTATGGTTGCCGTGGCGACTGCGATCTCCGCCAAGGCAGGACTGGTCAATGTCGGCGGGGAAGGACAACTCGCGATCGGTGCTCTGCTTGCAACGTTTGTGGCGGTCTTTGTTGCAAAATCCATGCCGGGGCCGGTTGGAATCCTTCTGATGCTTGTGGCAGGAGCGCTTGGTGGAGCGGTATGGAGCGGACTTGCCGGACTGATGAAGGTCAAAGCGGGAATGAATGAAACGCTGACCACGGTAATTATGAATTACATAGCATATGATATTGTTAGTTTCTTTGTATATGGCATCCTCAAGGATCCGGAATCCTTCAGCTGGCCGATGTCCCCGGAGATTGCAGATAAGCTCCGGCTGCCGGAGATCTATGTTGGTGTAAGCATCGGAATCTTCGGTGCTGTGGCGGTGGCAATTGTCACCTGGCTTGTTTTAAAGAAAAGCGCCTGTGGCTTTCGGCTTCGTGTGATCGGCGGAAATGCAGAGGCGGCAAAGCATGCAGGATTTTCAGTGGCGAAGATCCAGATGGCTGCCATGTTGATCTCCGGTGCAATTTCCGGAATCGCAGGTATGGTAGAGATTGCCGGAGTTGAAGGAAGACTTCGTACGACAACCGGCGTAAATTATGGATATTACGGTTTCCTGGCAGCATGGATGGCATGGAACAATCCGCTGGCAGCGATCATTACCTCCGTGGTGATCGGATTCCTGTGTGTAGCGGGTAACGTGTTGGAGCAGTCCAGTGGTCTTCCATCCTCCGGAACCAAGATTTTGATGGCACTCGTTTTACTTGGCATTTTGTGGAAAGGAAAGGGGCGTAAGAAATGTTCATAACATCTTTATTATCTGGAGCAATCCAGTGTGGTACCTCCGTTCTCTATGGCATTTACGGTGAGACGGTAACCGAGCGTGTGGGCGTGATCAACCTTGGCACCGAAGGCTGTATGGTGGTCGGAGCTCTTGCGGCATATGTGTGTACCTATCACACAAAGTCCCCGCTTCTCGGTATTTTGATGGCGGCAATCGGTGGCGGTGTCCTTGCACTGCTTCATGCGATCCTGGTCATCGGCAGAAAAGCCAATCAGCTTGCGACAGGTCTTACGATCATGTTTCTGGGGCTTGGTCTTACGTCGTTTCTGGGACAGCAGTACGTCAGCGTTTCCATTGATGGACTTAGCATGATACCGATTCCGGTTCTGTCCGGGATTCCGGTCATAGGAACAGCGCTGTTTAATCAGGACATTCTCGTATATGTTTCTTATATACTCTGTCCGTTGCTTTGTTATCTGTTGTTTAAGACAAGACTGGGATTGTTACTTCGGGCAACCGGCGAGGACGAGGAGGTTGTATTTGCCTATGGTGCAAACCCGAAGCTGTTACGTTATATTGGTGTCGTGCTTGGCGGTATGATCTCTGCGATCGGCGGAGCGCAGCTTGCCATTGCTTATACACATACATGGATTGAAAATATGACAAACGGTCGTGGCATTATCGCGGTAGCGCTTGTCGTGCTTGCCGGATATCATCCGAAGAAAGCGATGATCGGTGCCTACATTTTCGGTGGCGCACAGGCGTTGCAGCTTTTACTGCAGGCACAGGGCGTTCATATTTCCACATTCATCCTGCAGATGTTTCCGTATCTGTTCACAATCTGCGCATTGTTCTTTGCATCCCGCAAGAAGGTTCAGGCAATGCCTGCAGAATTAAAGAAGATTATTGAGAGCTCTGCGAATTCGTAGAACTTAAGATAAATAATTAAGAAAAGAGAGGTAATCACTATGAAAAAGAAAATCTGGAAAAAATTGATGTCAGTCGTCCTCTGCGGTGCCATGGTATTTTCGATGGCGGGCTGCGGAAATACCGGTGGAACAAACAGTTCCAGTGAAGCGGATTCTTCTGCGAAAACAAGCTCTGAGAAAACAGACAGCAAGAAAACAACCGTAGGTTTTATCTTTGTCGGAGCAAAAGATGATTACGGATACAATCAGGCGGCATACAATGCCAGCGTAGCCGTTGAGAAGCATTTTGGTGATCAGATTCAGGTGCTGCGTCAGGAAAATGTACCGGAGACCGAGGAGGCATCCAGAGCTCTGGAGCAGATGATCCAGAAGGGTGCAACCGTGCTCTTCCCGACATCCTACGGACATCTTGAGCCGGCAATGGATGTGGCAAAGAAATATCCGGATGTTACATTTTTCCATCAGGGCGGTTTAAAGACAATGGATAATCTTGGAACCTATTTCGGAACCATCTGGCAGAGCTTTTATCTTTGTGGTATCGCCGCAGGTGCCAATACAAAATCAAATAAGCTTGGTTTCGTGGCATCCTTCCCAATCCCACAGGTTCTTGCAAATATCAACGCCTTTGAACTGGGTGCAAAATCAGTGAATCCGGATGCGACAACCTCTGTCATCTTTACCGGAAGCTGGAGTGATCCTGCATTGCAGACAAGCTCCGCCAACACATTGATCGACAAGGGCATTGATGTTATCGCGCAGCATCAGGACAGTACGAAGACAATCGTTGAGCTTTGTGAGCAGAAGGGTGTTTACTGTGTCGGCGATCACGCAGATGCGTCAGAGCTTGCACCAAATACATGGCTGACCGGTGCTGTATGGCATTGGGATGACCTGTTCATCGATATGGTACAGACTGCGATCGACGGTAAGTTCGACGGAAGCAAATATGATGGAAAATATCGTGGTGGTCTGAAGGAGGGCGTAGTAGATATCGCTCCGTTTGGTAAGAGCGTATCAGAGGATACCCAGAAGAAGATCGAAGAGGAAAAGGATAAGATGATCAATGATGATTATAATCCATTCAGCGATGAGATCAAGGATCAGAAGGGCAATATCGTCTGCAAGAAGGGTCAGACACTGACCATTGATGAGATCGAGTCTATGGATTATCTGGTCGATGGTGTGATCGGAAGCACAAAATAAAGAAATAATTCAGATCGGGGAGCTGCTTCTTATGACAATGTGGGAGGCAGCTTTTCCCGTAAACAGAGAGGAACGGTGATTATGATGTATATAAATTCGGAACCTTACAAGTGGCCTTATAACGGAGATCTCAGAGCAGACAACACCGCACTGATGATCATTGATATGCAGACGGATTTCTGCGGAGAGGGTGGTTATGTGGATGCCATGGGATATGATATTTCCCTGACGAGGCGTGCGATCGAGCCGATCAAAAGGCTGCTTGCGGCAGCCAGAAAGGTGGAGGGTCTGACGATCATCCACACCAGAGAGGGGCATCGCCCGGATCTGTCGGATCTTCCGGAAAATAAGCGCTGGAGAAGCGCACAGATCGGCGCGGAAATTGGCGCAAAGGGACCGAAGGGAAGGATTCTTGTCCGTGGAGAAGAAGGCTGGGATATCATTCCGGAGCTTTATCCGAAGGAGGGCGAGATCATTATTGACAAGCCGGGCAAGGGAAGCTTTTGTGCGACAGATCTGGAGCTGATCCTTCGTCAGAAGGGCATTGAAAATATTATTCTGACCGGAATCACTACGGATGTCTGTGTTCACACAACGATGCGCGAGGCAAACGACCGCGGTTTTGAGTGTGTGATTCTTGAGGATTGCACCGGAGCCACTGATTTTGGCAATCATCAGGCAGCGATCAAAATGGTCACGATGCAGGGTGGTGTCTTTGGTGCCGTGTCTGACTCGGCAAGTGTGATTGAGGCGTTGGAGAAGCTGGCAGGAGAATAGCAATAAAAGATTTGTTGGCATAGGAAAGGATGTATTGAAATGATAGTAGATGCAAAACCATATGAATATACCTTTGATCCGGAGAAGACGGCACTTCTTGTGATCGATATGCAGAGAGATTTCTGCGAGCACGGCGGCTTCGGAGAGATGCTTGGCAATGACATTTCTGAGGTGACGGCAATTATACCGCAGGTTGGCAAAGTGATCGATCATTGCAGAAGTCTTGGCATGCCGGTGATCTATACAAAGGAAGGTCATCTGCCGGATCTGTCGGACTGTCCACCGAGTAAGCTGCGCCGCTCCAAGAAGCAGGGCGCTGGGATTGGTGATATGGGACCGATGGGACGGATCATGATCCAGGGGGAGCTGGGCAATGACATTGTGTCGGAGCTTTATCCGAAGGAAGAGGATATCGTGATCCATAAATGTGGTAAGGGCTCTTTCTATAAGACAGCCCTGGAAGATATTCTGCAGGAAAAGGGAATTGAATCGCTGATCGTGACCGGTGTAACGACGCATGTCTGTGTGCAGACCACGATCCGTGAGGCAAACGACCGCGGATACGAATGTCTGTTGATCGAGGATGCCAGTGCGGCATATGATCGTGCCGATCATATGGCTTCTCTTCAGATGATCACGCAGCAGGGGGCGATTTTCGGATGGACTGCGGATACGGAGTCCTTGTTAAAGGAATAGAAGAGAAAATAATCTGTCCGAAAAAACGGACAGTATTTGGAGGAAACATGAACGAAGAGGAAATCGTAGAGCTTGCGGTCTGTGGACTGCACATGAGAGGCTTTGCGCTGGAACATCAGCTTACCGGACTGGGAGCAGTTTATGACAGAACCGACCACACAGCACCGGTTTACCGTATGGTTAGGACAGCGACAGAGCCGGAGAAACCAATGCTTGTCTGTACGCAAAACGGGACAGAGCTTGAGGTGGAGGTCTGGCGCATTGCATTGTCCCGGATCGGAAGTTTTCTGCAGATGATACCCGCGCCGCTTGGGCTTGGTAAGATGCGTCTGCAGGACGGGCAGGAAGTGATCAGCTTTGTCGGTCAGGCGGGGGCAGAGGAAGGTCTTACGGACATATCCCGCTATGGCGGCTGGCGGTATTATGTGCAGGAAACACAGAAATTGTCATAAAGACATAAAATGGGTGGTGAGAAACTGTGGCATCTCCACAAGGAAATCACCGGGGCGTATTGTTATCATAAGACTATAAGATATGAAAAAATACACAGGAAAGGAATGTTGTTTATGGAAGAAAAACATCTGACCATTGCATCGGTGAAGGCAGCATATCAGAGTGGAGAGAAAACGCCGACAGGATTGATGCAGGAAATCATAGAAAAAGCAAAGAAATACAGCGATAAAAATATCTGGATCATTGAGCCGGATATGGAACGGATCCGTCCGTACATAGAGAAGCTTGGAAAGATGGATTTTGGCAAAAAGCCATTGTGGGGAATTCCGTTTGCGATCAAGGATAACATTGATCTGGCAGGGACTCCGACGACGGCAGGATGCAAGGCATACACTTATGTGCCGGAGGAGAGCGCCACGGTGGTTGACCGTCTGATCAAAGCCGGAGCGATCCCAATCGGTAAAACAAATCTGGATCAGTTTGCAACAGGACTTGTCGGAACAAGAAGTCCTTATGGGGAGGTTTCAAATGCGCTGAAGCCTGAGCTAATCAGCGGCGGTTCCAGCTCCGGTTCGGCAGTGTCGGTTGCACTTGGAATGGCATGCTTTTCCCTGGGAACAGACACCGCGGGAAGCGGACGTGTCCCGGCGGCATTAAATCATCTGACCGGCTTTAAGCCGACCTGTGGCGCATGGCCGTTAAAGGGAGTTGTTCCGGCATGTGCAAGTCTTGACTGCGTCACTGTTTTTGCGGATTCCGTGGAGGAGGCAATGAAGGTGGACGAGGTCGTACGTGGGCTGGATGAATCCGACCGTTGGTCGAAGGATGTGTCCCGAAAAGAGGACAAGCTTCCGGAATGTATTTACCTGCCGGAGCAGGAACCGGAGTTCTACGGACCATATGACGTGCAGTACAAAGCAGCATGGGACAAGACGATTTCTTTCCTGAAGCAGACGGGCTGCAAGGTGCAGAGAGTGGATCTTAGCTTTTATCAGAAAGCGGCGCTTCTGTTGTATGGAGGTCCCTGTGTGGCGGAGCGCTGGTGTGATCTGGGAGATTTTGTAAAAGCGCACAGCGAGGATATCTTCCCGGTGACAAGAGAGATTCTTATGACCGGTGACCGCCCGGATTACACGGCGGCATATCTGTATGATACGATGCATGAACTGATGGAATACAAGAGACGTTCCCGGAATCTGCTGAAGGATGCTGTCATGATCTTTCCGACCTGTGCGGGAACTTACACAAGAGATCAGGTGCGGCGCGATCCGATCAATACCAACAGCGATATGGGAAAATATACCAATCACTGCAATCTGCTCGATATGAGTGCGATCGCTGTTCCGGGCATTGATGCCGGAGAAGATCTTCCGTTTGGAATCACGATTTTCGGGCTTGCCGATGCAGAGCATAAGATCGTGGCGGTGGCAAAGAAGTGTCGTGCCTATGCGTAAGCGTAATGCAAAACGGTATTTGCAGGCGGAAGAAATTTTCGTTCCACAGTCTTCTGTGGAAGGAGAACCATCTGATGTGAATTTATGCAGCCAAAATCTGTCAGATTGTGAAAAAGTCACGACGGGAAATGTTCTGCTTTCCGGAAGGATCCATTCGGTATTTCATCATGTGATCAATATTGTGACAGAGCAGGGGACGCTTTTCTCATTGGTGAATCAGGGGACAGAAACCTTTGCGGGAGCCATTTTGCTTGTGGAGGATATAGATTTGAAAACCCTGCTGCTTAAGGCAGGAGATCCGGTTGTCTGGCAGACGGATATGATCTGTCTTGGCAGCTTAGTTCATATTTCGCTGGATCATGTGCAGGTCCAAACAGTTCCGTATGTCCATGAAATCGGACAGAACATTTCCCGACAGACCATAAGTCGGATCAGTCATCTGGTGGAAATATACGGCAATAAAAGCAGTCTTTACGATGCGTTATTTGATCAGCCGTATCTGGATGAATATGGAAGAATGTTTCGGGAGAGGCTGCATCGTCTGCAGGCGGCTCTGGCAGCCGGGACGGCTTTGGAGGATCGAAAAACCGGCACCGATCAAGTGGCTGCAGAGGCTCAGAAGGATTGCACAGATCAAGTGGTACCGGCAGATCAGAATGCTTGTACAAGTCAGAGGTGTTTTGATTATGATTATCAAAGCAAGATCTGGCAAGCGGTATCCGGCTTTCTGGGGCTTGGAATCGGTATGACACCATCGGGAGATGATTTCCTGTGCGGATTGTTTGCGGCAGCTTACGCGAGAGGAGATTCCTGGCGCGGGGCGATGGATATGGATCGATACCGGGACTGGATCCGTGGAAGTACCGGCGCAGTCAGCAGTGCCATGCTGGAAAATGCCTGGCGTGGTCTGGTGAGAAGGTCTCTGTGGCAGTTATTTGATGCAATGGCACAGGGGGACTGGGAGGTGCAGAAAAGAGCCGTACATAATGTGATCCGTTATGGAAGCACATCGGGAACCGATATGATGTGCGGCGTTTTGTTTGGACTTTCGGGAGGAACAAATATATGAAGAAATATATTGAGATACGCAAAAATGAATATTATGATTCCGTGACGCTGATGTCGCTGTCAGCGCAGATCAAAAAGCGGGATGATGTGGACAATATCGTGGTGTCCATGGGAACCGCAATGAACAAAGAGCTTTTGGAGCACGTTGGTCTAAGCAACGATGAGGTGGAAAGCTGTGATGAAAATGATCTGATGATCGCTTTTGAGATTTCCGATAGCACAGAGGAAGAGGAGATAAAGCAGGAGATCGAGCGCAGACTGAAGGGCGATGAGAGCGGTAAGGAGCATCAGAAAGAAAATTATACTAGCCTGAAACAGGCGATGTCGCAGGAAGAGGAGGCGGATCTGGTTGTGATCTCTGTTCCGGGAGAATACGCCGGACGTGAGGCGAGAGTGGCTTTAAAGGCAGGCAAAAATGTCATGCTTTTCAGCGATAATATTACGGTCATGCAGGAAAAAGAACTGAAGGAACTGGCACATGAGAAGGAGCTGCTTTTGATGGGTCCCGATTGTGGGACATGTCTGATTAATGGAGTGGGACTCTGCTTTGCCAATCAGGTCAATGCCGGAGATATCGGTATCGCCGGGGCATCCGGAACCGGAATGCAGGAGGTAATGACGCTGATCAGTGAATATGGTGGCGGTATTTCCAATGCGATCGGAGTCGGCGGTCGGGATCTTAGCCGGGAGATTGGCGGGATCATGATGAAGGATGCGCTTCGTTTGCTGCAGGCAGATGAGCGGTCAAAGATCATTGTTATGGTGTCCAAATTACCGGACAGTGAAGTGTTTGAGCAGATCCGGGAACTGATCCGTGAAGAGCTGACCAAACCGGTGGTTCTTGCGATCACAAACAGAGAGCCGGTCGAGGTTTCCGAAGAAAATGTGATTGTGGCAGAATCCCTGCGGGAAGCAGCGGCAAAGGCAGTTGAGCTTTCCCGTGGAACCGTGGTTCTTCCGTGCGAAAATATTATTGCGGATACCATCTCTTTTTCACCGAAACAGAAATATATTCGCGGACTTTATTGTGGCGGTACCCTGTGCGCAGAGAGCTTCTATTATCTGCAGAATAAGTTAAAGGACGTATATTCCAATGTTTCCCATGAGGAATCTTCAATGTTGGAGGATGTGTTTGCGAGTCATGGAAATGTGCTTTTGGATCTTGGTGACGATCAGTTTACGAATGGAAGACCGCATCCGATGATGAACCCGACGATTCGCAATGAAAGAATTCTCGAGGAATGTAAGGATCCGGAGACAGCAGTAGTTTTGCTTGATTTTGAACTGGGATATGGCTCTGATGCAGATCCTGTCGGAGGGACGATCGACACGATCCGGGAAGGAAAAAAACTTGCGGAAGAAGAAGGACGCGAGGTGGTTTTTGTGACGTATGTGTGCGGGACAAAAGCAGATTCGCAGAATAAAGCGCAGCAGAAAAAGCTGTTGGAGGATGCGGGCTGCATGGTTGCGGAGAGCAATATCGAGGCAGTGAAGCTTGCCTGTGAACTCGTGTCGGCACAATAAATAAACAGACATATGCAGAGCGGTTTGTTTGCCGGAATTGTGTGGGAAAGGATGGTGCATCAGATGAATCCAATATTAAACAAGGATAAAATATCTATTATAAATGTAGGACTGAAACGGTTTGAGGAGGACATGGAGGCACAGGCGGCAACGGTCTGTCAGGTAGACTGGAAGCCGGTTGCGGGCGGTAATAAGGAAATTCTTGCTGCGCTGGATGCGATCGAACCGCTACGTGACAAAATTGCGCAGGCGAATGCGGAGGTGATCGCAAGGATCCGTGCGGCAAAGCCGATGCTGGTTGATATCCGTCCGGCACTGGAATGTATTCCGGGAATGACCAAGACGACGATTCTTCATTCCGGACCGGATATTGACTGGGATGAAATGTGTGGTCCGATGCGCGGTGCCGTGATCGGAGCCGTGATCTATGAGGGGCTGGCTGCCGATGCCGCTGAGGCGGAGAAGATCATTGAAGAAGGAAAGATCACCTTCGGAGCGTGTCACAGCTATCATGCCGTGGGTCCGATGGCAGGAGTGATCTCTCCATCCATGCCGGTTCATGTGATCAAGGATGTGAACAATGGTACATATGCATACTGTAACGTGAATGAGGGACTTGGAAAGGTGCTTCGTTTCGGAGCATATTCCGAGGAAGTATTAAACCGCCTTGCATGGATCCGGGATGAATTTGCGCCGGCGCTTCATAAGGCACTTGCTCTGACGGACGGCATTGATATTCAGTTGATCACGGCGCAGGCACTGCAGATGGGCGATGAGTGTCACAACAGAAATAAAGCGGCGACAAGTCTTTTCTATAAGCAGATCAGTCTGCTTCTTCTGCAGGCAGTGGAGGATAAAGAGGTGCTTGAGAGAGTGCTCTCATTTATTGCGGGAAACGATCACTATTTCCTCAATCTGTCGATGCCGGCATGTAAGATCTGTCTGGCGGCAGGACAGGGCGTAGAATATGCAACCGTGCTCACGGTTATGGCACGAAACGGTGTCAATTTCGGTATTAAGGTCAGCGGTCTTCCAGAAGAGGAATGGTTTGAGGGAGAGTCCAACTATATTGAGGGACTTTACTTCCCGGGCTACGGCAAAGAGGATGCAAACAGAGATATCGGAGACAGCGCGATCACAGAGACGATGGGGATCGGCGGCTTCGCCATGGGCGGCGCTCCGGCAATTGTACAGTTCGTTGGAGGAACAACGGATGATGCGCTGGCAGTGTCCCGAAAAATGTACAGTATCTGCGTGGACAGTAACCCGGCATATGCTCTGCCAAGCCTGAATTTCAAGGGAAGTGCAATGGGAATTGATATGCTTAAGGTGATCGAGACGGGAATCCTTCCGATCATCAATACCGGAATCGCCCATAAGGATGCAGGCGTAGGACAGATCGGTGCGGGAATTGTTTCACCGCCAATGGAATGCTTCTATAAGGCGCTGCTTGCTTATGTTCGCAAGTATACTTCTGAAAATGAATAGGAATGATGCACATGAGTACATATGTAATAGCAATTGGTGGGAACGCGCTGGCACAGAATGCCGGAGATCTGGACCGGATCCTTCGTGAGATCGCTGTGGCAGCAGTCGATTTTGCGGTGAAGGGTCATCATATCGTGCTGGTTCATGGAAACGGACCGCAGATCGGTAATCTTGTGATCCAGAATGAAGCGGCACGCCCGGTCATCCCGGAAAATTCCATGGATGAGTGTGTGGCAATGACGCAGGCAATGATCGGATATCCGTTGCAGCAGCACATTTATAATGAACTGCAGACAAGAAAAAGTGATCTGCAGGTAGCTACAATCGTGACACAGGTATTGGTGGATCGGGATAAGCTGGAAAGCCTCAAGCCGACCAAACCGATCGGACCGTTTTATACGAAGGAGCAGGCACGGCAGATCGCAGAGGAAACCGGCATGGTGATGGCGGAGGATTCCGGGCGGGGTTACCGTCGGCTGGTTGCATCTCCAAAGCCGGAAGGAATCGTGGAGATCGATACGATCCGCAGACTGTTAGATGCCGGTGCGATCGTGATCAGCGGTGGCGGCGGAGGCATCCCGGTTGTGCGGGAAGCTGATGGAAGCCTGCAGGGAGTCAGTGCTGTGATCGACAAGGATTTCACAGCGGAGCAGATCGCCTGTGACACCGGTGCAGATGAACTGCTCATTCTGACCGGCGAGGAATATGTTTCTGTAAATTATGGCACTCCGGATCAGCGTGCACTGCATCAGGTGACGCTGCAGGACATGGAAACATATATTGAGCAGGGACAGTTTCCGGAGGGTAGCATGCTTCCGAAGGTGCAGGCGGCAAAACGCTTTGTCACTCACCGGCAGGGCGGAACGGCAGTCATCGGATCACTGACCCGAATATGGGACATACTCGATGGCACCAGCGGAACGAGAATACAATGCGGGTGAGTCTCAGTCCATTCCTTCTCCCCTCAGAACCTGATCAAACAAACGCGCATTTTCTAATGTCATTTCCAGAGGACAGACCGCACTTTCGGTTTGTCCTTTTTGTATACAGGAAATTACTTCTTTTGCTTCATAATAAAATCCGTTTTCTTCGCCCTCATGGAAATCTTCCACCAGACGGTCGTTCAGATCATAGAGTCTGGCACGGTTGCCGAAATGGATCTTAGGAATGTGAATGTAGCCGTCGCTTCCGTAAAGGTAGGCATCCTCCGGCATTTTGGTCGTGAAGGAGCATTGGATGTTGGCGATGCAGTGCTCCAGCTGAAGATTTAAGCTGACCATATCATCAACGCCGGTTGGATAGTCCTTTTTCAGAAATTGCATGGCAAGGATTTTCTGGTCGGCATAGTAGGGCAGAAGCTCCATCGGATAGATGCCGATGTCGTACAGGGAACCGCCGCCAAGCTCCGGATAAAACAAACGTCTGCTGTATTCCTTATCTGCTTTCCAGCCGATATTTGCCTGCATCAGATGAAGCTCGCCGATGCGGCCGTCCCGGATCCACTGGCGAACGCGTGTGGACTTTGGCAGAAAACGTGACCACATTCCTTCCATCAAAAATAAATGCTTTTCGCGTGCAAGATCAATGACCTCCCGGGCCTGTGCGCCTGTCTGCGTCATTGGCTTTTCGCAGATAACATGCTTGCCCGCCAGAAGACATGCCTTGATATTGTCATAATGTGCATTGGAAAGTGTTGCGATGTAGACCACATCAATGTCCGGATCGGCAAGCAGTTTTTCGTAGCTGTCATAATATAAAGAAAGTGATTCCTTCTTGGCCCACGCTTTGGCGCGCTCCATGGACTTGCTTGCAACTGCAGTGACGTCTGCCTCTGTTGTCATGCGGACTGCTTCGATAAATTTATGTGCAATATTTCCTGCACCGATTATTCCAAAATGTAACATAATATCTTTCTATCCTTTCTGAAAATGGAGAACTAAACCGCTCATTTCTACAAAAATAAATCCCCATCCATTATAACAGATGGGGATTCGTTTTGATACGCCCTTCGGCGTAAATATCCAAGCTTATCCGAGCAAAGCCTTATCCGAATCAAACTCTTCTCCGGATACTTCCTCAAACTTCACTAAAAGATCCTCTACGGTGAGACGTTTCTTCTCCTCGCCGGAAATATTCAGGATCACACGTCCGTTGTTCATCATGATCAGACGGTTGCCGTGTGCGATCGCATCACGCATGTTGTGTGTGACCATCATAGCGGTCAGGTGATTCTCCTCGATGATCTTATCGGTGAGGGCAAGCACCTTTGCCGCTGTCTTTGGATCTAATGCAGCGGTGTGTTCGTCCAGAAGCAGAACCTTCGGCTTCTTTAAGGATGCCATCAGCAGAGTGACTGCCTGACGTTGTCCACCGGACAACAGACCGACCTTTGAGGTCATACGATCCTCGAGACCAAGATCGAGAGTCTTTAACAGCTCGTGGAACTGAGTCTTCTCCTTCTTGGAGATACCCCAGCCAAGACCACGTCTCTGACCACGGCGGGCTGCCAGTGCAAGGTTCTCATCGATCTGCATGGTTGCAGTGGTTCCGGTCATCGGATCCTGGAACACACGGCCAAGGAATGTGGCACGCTTAAATTCAGGAAGTCCTGTGACGTCTACACCATCAATCAGGATAGAACCTTCATCAACCGGCCAGGAGCCTGCGATGGCATTGAGCATCGTTGACTTGCCGGCACCGTTTCCACCGATGACGGTGACGAAATCGCCTTCGTCAAGAGTCAGATCTACGCCATTTAAGGCGTGCTTCTCGTTGATCGTGCCAAGGTTGAAGGTTTTATGTACATTACGAATCTCTAACATTTATTTTCCCTCCTTTGCTGACGCACTGCTTAAAGCCGCTGCAGAACGCTTTCCGGCTTTCTTGAAGGAGCTTTTGCTCTTTCCTTTCAGATACGGAACTGCAAGGAAGACTGCAACAATGATCGCTGTGAACAGCTTCAGATCATCACTAGGCATCTTCAGCCAGAGAACGATACCGATAACGATATAGTAGATGATACCGCCGAGTACCACGAAGGTAAGGCGTCCCTTGAAGTCCATGTGCTTTCCGAGGATCGCATCACCGAGAACCTCGCCGATGATCACGGCTGCGAGACCGATAACGATGCCGCCACGTCCCATGTTGACATCGGAGAAGCCGGAATACTGTGCCAGAAGTCCGCCGGACAGAGCAACGATTCCGTTGGAGAGGGCAAGACCGATCAGTTTCATCGTGTCGATGTTGATTCCCTGTGCCTTACTCATGGCCGGATTGCATCCGGTCGCACGGATCGCAGAACCCTGCTCAGTACCGAAATACCAGTAGAGAAGTGCGATGAGAACGATTGCAAATATTGCGCCAACAATAATCGCATGGGTCAGCTGGCGGGAAGAAATGATCAGGTTATACTTGTCAATACTGAGTGCCTGGTTTGCATGACGATCCATGATATTCAGGTTGATCGAATACAGCGCGATCTGTGTCAGGATACCGGCAAGGATCGGTGGAATACCAAGCTTGGTATGTAACAGACCGGTGCAAAGTCCGGCAAGAAGTCCGGCGATGCAGGCACAGAGAAGTGAAACCCAGATGCTGTGACCATTGATGGTCATCATAACGGTAACGGCTCCGCCGGTTGCGAAGGAACCGTCAACGGTCAGATCGGCAAAATCAAGCAGGCGGAATGTGATGTATACGCCGAGTGCCATGATACCCCAGATCAGACCCTGTGCAATATTGCCCGGAAGCGCATTCGTAAATGCGACCGGATTCAATGTTGCAAAATAATTTAATAAAGACATGTTAATCCTCCAATACGCCAAAATTATTTGGTAGAAAGCTTTTCGTAATCATCCGGTACAGTTACCTTCAGATCGTCAGCGCGGTCTGCAATATATTCCTTTGTGAACTTAGGAGCTGCCTTAACTTCCATCTTTGTGATGTCAGCGCCGTTTACGAGAATGTCATAAGCCATCTCACCTGTCTCGTATCCGAGATCATAGTAGCTGATAGAAAGTGTTGCAACACCACATCCCTTTGCAATACCTTCCTCACCGGCGAAGATCGGAGTCTTAGCAGGACCGGCTACGTTGTTGATCGCCTCTGTACAGGATGCTGCTGTATTATCGGTAGGAATGTAGATTACATCAGATGCGTCACATGCGCTCTTTGTAACGGAAGCAACATCATTGGAATCTGCGAAGGTGTACTCTTTGATCTTGTAGCCCTCATCTTCCAGATACTTTGTGATCGTTGTAGACTGGTAAATACTGTTTGGCTCAGAAGAGCAGTAGATAATACCGATGTTCTTGGCATCCGGGAAAAGCTCCTTGATGCATTTGGCCTGCTGATCCAGTGGAGCAAGGTCGGTTGTTCCGGAAACGTTCTTGCCGGTTACGCCGTTCCAGTCAGAAATATCAAGAGCAGTACCATAGTCTGTAACAGAGGTACCAAGTACCGGAATACTGTCTGTTGCGGAAACAGCAGCCTGAAGAGCGGCTGTTGCATTACCTAGGATCAGATCATAGTTGTTAGTTACGAATGATGTACAGATGGTAGAACATGTCGGTGCGTCACCGGCTGCGTTCTGCTCATCGAATTTAACCTTATCGCCGAGCTTATCCTTCAGGGCCTTCTTGAAGCCGTCTGTAGCAGCGTCAAGAGCTTCGTGCTGTACGAGCTGGCAGATACCGATGGTATAAGTCTTGCCTGATTTGTCTGCTGTAGAATCAGAACCGCCGTTAGTAGTTGCGGAATTGCCGCAGCCTGCAAGTCCAACGACCATTGTCGAAGCGAGCGCTACGGATAAAAGTTTCTTGAATGTCTTTTTCATAGTTAGATTTCCTCCTTGATGTTGCTGGTACGCAGAACGGTGAGATCCTGTGGTACCAAATAATGTGTGCAATTGTATAAATTATAGGGTTTTACGGGAAATAAGTCAATATTAGATAATACACTGGTATTTTTTCAAAATATGAATTACAATAATAAAATATAAGAAGAAAATGATGCAGGAACAAAAGCAGACAGTGATGAGGAAGTTCGTAGCATCAATCAGCAATAAAGTTAAAATACGGGTAGGGGGACAACGAACAGATGAGTGACAGCAGGGAACGAGAGAAGAGTTCGCTAAATGGGACAGAGCGTACAGGGTCAGGGCGAGGTACATTGCCGGAGGGAACCGTCTTAAATGGACGCTATAAGCTGGAAAAGGTGCTCGGCAGAGGGGGCTTTGGAATTACCTACAAGGCGCTTGATATGAATGTGCAGGTGGATGTTGCCGTGAAGGAATATCTGACCGAACCGGGAGAAGAGCCGGAGCGTGCCGTGCGCGAGGCACAGATTTCGGCATCCCTTTATGATCTGGAGGGAATCGTGGCAGTACGCGATTACTTTATCGATCGGGGGATTGCCTATATTGTGATGGAATATGTCCAGGGCATCAGCATTAAGCAGTACATTGCGCAGCATGGACGTATGGATGGGAAAGAGGTTCTTGCGGGCATGAAGCCGCTTCTCAAGTCGATCCGGAGGATTCATGAGAAGGGGATCGTTCATCGGGACATCAGTGCGGACAATCTGATGATCACGCAGGATGGGAAGCTAAAGCTTATTGATTTTGGCGCAGCAAGCCTTCTGGATCCGAAAAGAGAAGAGCATACGATCCTTATTAAAAGGGGATTTGTTCCGGTGGAGCAGTACCGCTCCGAGGAGAAGATCGGTCCGTGGACTGATGTGTATTCGCTCTGCGCCACGATGTATTTTATGATCACAGGCATGGTGCCGGAGGATGCCATGGAGCGATGGATTTCCGATAAGATTACGAATCTGCAGGATATTTTCGGAACCGGGCTTGCGCCGGAGCAGTCAAAGGCGATCATGAAGGGGCTTGCGGTGAAGAAAGAGGACCGCTATCAGGATGTGGTGCAGCTTGCTGAGGTTCTTTATGATGAGCATGTGATGCGTCAGAACCTCTGGTTTCGCACCGAGGAGCTTCCGCACCAGATGCTGTCCGGTGGGCATACACAGACTGTGCGCCGGGAGGCAGCCGCATTTTTGAAAAAGAGCGATCCCAAAAAGAAAATGATCTGGAGAGTGGCAGCCGGTGCTGTTATATTTGCGGCAGTCGTTGTGCTGTGGATTTATCTTGGCGGACCGGGAAGCAGAGGGCAGAAGAAGGGCTTGCAGCCGGAGAAAGCAGCCGTTTCTGTGACAATGCAGCCTGCCGGAACAGATGGTGTCACGTCATCAGTACAGCCGGACGAAGCAGGCGATACGACATCATCGCCGTCCGGTAAAGAAGATAATACGACATCAACCTCCCGGTCTGATGAACCGGCATCCGCAAAGTCGCAGCCTTCAGATGGAGCAGGGAAATCTGACGGGAAGAACAGTGCTACGACAAACAATACCGGTTCCAAGGCGGCTTCAAATAAAACTCCAGCCAGACACGCCGGCGCAGACCGTCAGTCATCCACAAAGACCGGCACAGGGAATACGTCGTCAAAGTCCACGAAATCATCGGCGGGAACTGTTTCTGCCAAACCGGCAAAGAAGCCGGCAGCAACGAAAAAGCCATCGTCCGGTTCCGGGAAAGACAGCAACTCCGGTGGGGATTTTGAGGGAGATTTGGATGATCTTTTACAGTAAACAATATGACAAAAAAATAAACCAAATAAGACAGCTCTATGATATCCTTAGGTCATGGAGTTGTTTATTTATACTATAAAATCAGAAAGTATAATAAATGATCGCTTCTGATTTCATTAAGATAACCGAAGGAGAATACATAATGAGTGATACGTATTGTAAACAACTATATCGTGATATCACAAGTAACTATTATCAGGAATTTACTTCCTTTATGACAAAGCACTGGTATCCGGAAATCTTAGGGGATTCCGAAATCACACAGGAAGAGCGTCAGGGAGCTTATCAGAATTTCTATAAGACGATCAAGGATGCCCGGATCGCAAACCGCCAGACGATCCGCAGATGGTTTGGGCTGAGCGAACAGAGCATTCCATCCAGAACCTATATTTTCAGGATTGCGCTGGCAGCAGGGCTGTCGGTGGAGGAGACCGAAGAGTATCTGCAGCTTGGCATTTCACAGCAGGGGATTCAGGATAACGATTACCGGGAATTTATCGCGCGATATTGTCTGGATCATGGGCTCGGGATCGACAAATGTCGTCGGATGATCGAGTTTTATGAGCGTAAAAGTCAGAACAGAGGGAAATGGGAGCAGGAAAGTAACACGAACTGGGTACGGGAACAATACACGGTAGTCCGGGATTATCCAGAGGAGGAGTTTCTGGTCTGGATGCATAAACACCAGAAATATTTCAAAGGCTACAGTCTGACGGTACTCAAATGCTATAGACAGCTTGTGGAAGAATGTCTGATCTTTTTGCGCAAGGATGTGATGGAGTCTCTGGCGCAGGAGCTGCAGGCTGCCGGCTTTATGGAGTGGCGTGAGCAAAAGGGACAGAAGGGCGTTTACGGTGGAACGGAGATTGAGCGGTTTGTCAAAAATCGTCTGCGTACGATCCGAAATCCGTTGTCGCCGGACAAGGCAAAGGAAATACGTCGTCTGGCAAGCGTGGCATATGCACCGCAGGACCGCATCAGCGATCTGGTGCTGGAGCTTTACTCCACAATGCCGGGGCGAAACAAGCACCAGGACAAATATGCACTTTACAATGCACTTAGCGGAGAGATCCATCGTGTCGATAAAAAGTACATTTCCGAGCTGCTCAACTCAGCAGTGCTTCGGGAAAAGCAGATGATTCTGCAGATGGAGCTGGCAGCCGAAACAGACGAGGCAGCCCGCCGGACCAAGGAAAAAGAATTAAAGAAATTCAAGCAGCGCATTCATCTGGTGCAGCGTTCAGATTTGTTGGTGCTGGCGCAGTACATCATTTACCGAAGGATGGAAGAAATTTCAATGCTGTACGAAAAATCGTACAGTGCCCAAACAGCAAAAGACGAATTCTGTGAGCTGGCAGACGGTATGCTGGAGCTATGTGGCATGCGCAGGGTCGATGACAGATATATGCTCGACCATGTACTTTTGTCCTGCTTCGCAGAGGAGGATATATACCTGTTCCTTGAAATTATCGAGGGCGGCGAATAAAGGTGGTGAAGAATGGAACATGCAAAACTGAGTGTGGAAATCCTGTCGTACGATCGCACGGGTGTAAAGAAAGTGATCAGAGAGTTGGATGGAGGGATTTTCAAGGGGATAAAAGATGTTGTTAAGGTGAAACCAATTGCCAGAATGGGAACGGGATTGGTTGTATCATTTCTAAAATTAATTGCTCAGGTACCAGACGTGGGAAAACAGGCATTGCACATTAAGGGATTGCAAAAAATGGCAGCAGGGAAGGGAAGTCATGCAATTAACAAAAGCATAAAGAGAGCACTGAACCTGAAAGAAAAACAGAAATTTATTTCTATTGAAGAGATCTCGATCAAGAAAAAGAAAGGAGAGAAAGCGATGAAGCTGGAAGTAGAGTTGAAGGATATTGATCTGACGAAAACACTGGACGTTGTATTGAAACAGATGAAACAGCAGCAGACCGATAAGCGCAGGAAAAAGCTAGAGACATACAAAGAAAACGGGGATGCAAAAGCTGCACAGAAGCTGGATAGCAACGATGTCCTGAAAAGCGGTCAGAAGTTGATGTTTCAAATGCTGGAGGCAATCAACAGTGAAGTGGATAACGACAGGAAATTTGCGCTTGTTCAGAGTCTGGTTGCGTGGGCGAATGACAGTGGACTGGCTGGAATTGTCTTAAAAACGCTGGCGGAAAGCGATGGGAAAATGGGCGAAATGATTCAGGCGATGAAGCTTGAGATCGGAGAAATATCATTGACGGAGTAGAAGGAACGCTTATGTTTTTTAATACAAATCATTATATTAAAGTATTTATGGATACCCTGCACAAAAGCAAAAAGTATGCGGGGGATCATGCAGAGGCTGCAAAATACTATGATGTCCGGACGATGGATGAGCTGGCAAAACAGCATGTTGACCGGGAGGGAAGCTTTTTGATCCGTGTGACCGGAGAAGATTCCTACCAGGCGGCGAGATCCCTGAAAAAGCAGGGTGCTTCGGATGTGCTGGTGCTTAATTTTGCCAATTCCATTTCGCAGGGCGGAGGCGTGCGGGTCGGAGCAAGAGCGCAGGAAGAAGACCTGTGCCGGACATCAACATTATACAATTCCCTGATCTCGCAGGAGGCATTCCCGTTTTACGATTACAATCGCAAAAATGACAAAAACGAGAGTGGATCTGACACGGCGATTTACTCGCCTCATGTGTTTATCATCAAGGACGAAAAGTACCACGACATTGCGCCGGTAGAAGTATCGGTTGTGACAATGGCGGCGCCGATCAACGAACCGGGGATCCATGCAGCAGAAATTCTCGATCAACGGATCTATAAGCTGCTTTGCCTGGCGGAGAGCATCGGACATAAGAAACTCGTACTCGGAGCCTGGGGCTGCGGCGCATTTGGCAATGACCCGCAGGAGGTTGCCGAATTGTTCCGGGATAATCTGAAGAAATTCGACTGCTTTGAAGAAGTGGTATTTGCAGTGCGGATGGTGGCAGGACGGGACGAGAGGAATTATCGGGTGTTTCAGAAGGTACTAAAAAAACTATAAAATACAAAAATGGAGGAAACATTATGAAAAGTCAAAAAACAGTAGAACAGAGAATCGAAAACTTTAAGGGTATTTATAACCGCTTGGAAAAAATAGTGGACAATATTCCGGATGCTATTCCGAATACTGTGACGGACATGATTAAAAAACAGATTCTGGGGGACGAAAATCTCCGGGAACTTATTAATCAATTAGATCATCATCGTCCGCCGAGAATCTTTGTTATGGGACGTACCGGAGTTGGAAAGAGCAGTTTGATCAACGCATTATGTGGCATGTATGTTGCTGAGGTAAGTGCTGTCGATATTGGAACGAAGGAGACAGTAAGTTACAGTTGTAAAGAGCAGGACCGGACGCTTATGGATATTTTAGATTCTCGTGGATTTGCGGAACATGAAGGAGAAAATACAGAGACTGCTGAAGAACAATTATGTGATGATATTATAGAATTTGATCCAGACGTTGCACTTTTAATCGTAGGGTGTACGGATAGATCGAATGCAACCGATGATGATATAGAATTTATGAAGAAAGTACGGGAGAAATATTACAAAAAAAATAATGCAGAGCTTCCGGTTGTTGTTGCGTTGAACAGAGTGGATGCAGTTATGCCTGCGAGAGAAACTGATCCAAATAGTTATTCTGAAAAGAAATTAAATCGAATTCAGGAACATGTGGCATTTTTTGAAGAGAAGTTTAATAAGAAACAGTTTAATGCAAGTGCTGTAATTCCGGTATCTTCATTAATTGATTGGAAAAATGATCAGGGAGATGAAATAGATCTGGATGATATTAACGAACTTTCAGCGGAAGAACGTAAACGGTTGGAAATCAGTTATGATGGCCGTTATAATATTGATAAACTTCGGGAAAGTTTGGAAAATGCAATTGCTGACTATGAGGCTCAGATGGGGATGAGAATGGCTTTTAAATTGGAGGAATTGGTTTTAAAAATTGCCAATCATGTCAACAAAGCGATGTCGACTATTTCTGGGACAGTTGCACTCAGTCCAATTCCAATCAGTGATATTTATATCTTATTGATTATTCAGGCATTAGATACGGTTATGATAGCAGCTTTAGCCGGAAGTGAGATATCAATAAAAACAGCTAAGGATTTTGTTATACGCTTAGGAGGTATGGGAGGAGCCGGATTCGGTTTTAGATTGGCAGCACAGCAGGGATCCAAACTTGCAAATATGTTATTCCCGGGAGCCGGTTCCACGATCAGTGCGGCGATTGCCAGTGGAGGAACCTATGCCATTGGAAAAGCAGCTATCAATCATTACATTTTAGGGTACAATGAAATTGATGTGAAAAAGTTATTTGAAAAGGACAAAAAAGCTGATAAAGAAAATTAAATATAAAATTTGGTAAAATTGATAGGAGCAGAGGCAATATGTCTCTGCTCTTAATGCTTTTGGTGCAATTGCTGTCACTTTGTATTTGGTATTATTTGCTGTTATAACAGAAGAAATGTTTATTTTTTTTGTCTTAAAATATTACATTCGACATATGGATGATGTCAAAAAAATAAACCACTTCATCCACATAGTTGTTATACTAAATTTATAAACAACGGGAGTGGTTTAGTAAAGAAGGTGATATGATGTCGTGGTTGATTGACCCAATTATTTCCTGGCTGACGATTCTGGTTATGCGTAGTGGAGATTCTATAAGTGTTAAGGGAATATTGATATTTCTTTTGGCGGTGCTTGGAACAGGCATTGCACTGTTTGTTGGTGCATGGCTTTCCGGGAAAAACAATGAGTGAGGAGGACTTTGAATGAAGAATGTAAAAAGAATTTTATTGTCAATGATTTTAGTGGTCGTTATACAGCTGTGCTTTCCGTGTGATACGATCAGTGCGACAGAGTTGTCTGCTTCAGGAAGAATTACCGGATTGCAGAATGGTGATGCTGCAAATGTTATTTTGTATAACAATTATCAGTCGTACAGTGCTGCAACAGATGAAAAAGGCGATTATTCTTTCAGAGGCATAGAGTCGGGTGATTATTTTGTCAAAATTGATATGGCAGGATATTCTGTACCAAAACCTGTACAGGTGAAAGTAGAGAGTGCGGGTGTGGTTGTGCCGGACATGGAAGTGACAAAGGCAGCGGAATCGGATTATTTTTATCAGTGGAAGGCTGATGATACTTATTTCGGATACGAAGAAACGGTGAATGTTGTCAGTCCATGGAAAGTAGAATTTCTAGATGAAGATGTATATCCAAGTGATGCCACAGATTCCATTCGTTTATATTAGAAATATAAGGTTATCTTAAGTGATGAAGAGGAAAAATGGGCGGGAGATTACACCTCTCGTTTTTATGAATTGTATCAAAATATTCCGCAGCAGGGAGAGAAAAAGCCAAGTAAGTGGATTCTGACCGATAAACATATTAATAATGATATTACAATTACCTATGGCGAAGAAGCAAATACGGTAACTTTATCAAAGGATGTTTTTCAAAACGCAATTCCAAGAAAAGCAAAAGTGAATGGAACTTTGGGAACTTTTTTCTCCAATCGTCTTTATGATGCTTTGGTGCGCTATGTTACACATGACGGGGAAGATATTGATGCAGTAGACTATATTCTGGTTCAGAATTTTGGGTGTTCTATCAAGGTTCCGGATTATGAGGAATTGACCGCAGGGGTAACGGATGAGACAGCGGCGGCTTTTGAAATGTTTAAGCCGGAGGAGCTGGTTGCTATTTTAAATATGTTTGAAGAGATGCCAAGTGGTTTTCATAAAATCAGTGGTTTGAAGTATTTAATAAGACGGACAGATGGAACTAAAAATCCAATATATCCAGATGCTGCAGCGGTTTCGTGGGTACATCATGATCCGGGATATATGGAATTCGTTGATGTTGCATTTAAAGGAGATCAGGTATCGGATACGTTTCGTTTAGTGCTGCATGAGAAATCTCATTTTTATATCGTGCACCGAAAATCCAGATGAAACCGTTAAACACTCAGGCGATCATCCGTAAATATATGGATATTTTTCAGATGGAGAGGGAAGACGCCATGCAGATGGCGGATCTGACACAGGGGTATCCGTTTGCGTTTCAGGTGTTAGGTTATCTGACATGGAATAATCATGGTGACTATCAAAATGTACGGACGGAATATGTGATCGATAATTATTGATCATATGGAAGCGGAAGCAGGAACACCAAACGGGCTGCTCCTATAATATGTATCCGTAATTCTGGACACATACCATAGGGGCAGCCCGTTTATGTTATATCCGGTTGGGGGATCCGTTGTTACTCAGCGCAAACATATTTCTTTAATAATACCTTTGTCGGTTTCTTCTTTAAATGTATCAGATAAATATAACCCTTCGAACCCATGTAATGATATTTCTTGATATATTTCTGTCTGTGACCGCGAACAACCATGACATCGCCAAACACCTGAAAGCTTTGAACCCCGTAATGATCGGAGTCGTAGCGGACGAGAGTTGTTGTCTTATCCGTGTCGTAGTCCGTGCATAATACTTTGCCTCCGGTGACGTAATAAGACTTGTTGTCAACGCCGCAGTCGTAGGAAGAGTCGGCGCCGGTGTAGGTGCTTGTTATGGTGTCGTTTGGATCGAGGTCACCAAGCCGTTTGCCTTGTTTGGACAGACGTGTGTAGACACGTTCCTGATTGGAATCTGTGTGCTCGTATACCAGTGATTTTCCGTATGAGCCAAGGGAGTAAATGTAGGATGATGACGACATTTTATGTACTTTCCGGATCTTCTTTCCGGAAAGATTCATGACATAGATTCCTTTATCCTCGTCCTGGAAAAAAGTTTTATTGTATTTGGTTTTGACAAAATAAATCTTGTTGCCGATGACGATCGGATGATGTCCTTTGGTAAGCAGCTTTTTTGTTTTCTTTTTTACGTTAATCTTACAGATGTAGCAGTTGAATCCGTCACTTCCGTCTACGATGTTGTAAGTGGCATAAATATTGTTTCCTTTTATATTCAGATCAAAGAAACCGTTGGTTGTACGTCCCTTGTATTTATTGGAAACAATCATTTTCTTTTTGTGTGTCTTTGTATTGATCTTCATTAGATCCATTCGCAGACCGCTTCCGGAGTAGCTGTAGTAAATGTCGTTTCCTTTCCGGCATGCGCCATCCGGTATCTGTACTTTGTTTGCGGCATGTGCTTTCCCGGGTGCAAATGCAGCCAAGGATAAACACATTATGGCTAATACTGCTTTTTTTGTGATTTTCATAGAGAAATCCACCTTTCTTTATTCTTGTATTTTGTGATGTTTGGGTCAAAAGTATTTTGTCGGTTGCCATATAGGACGTATATTTTTCATTTCTGCATTCATTTTAGCACTGTAATTTTTGGGTTTTAAACGAACTGACCGATGAGGAAATGCAGGGAACGAGACGTCCTTGCATGGATGAAAAGAAAAATCCCCGGATCGTGAAAAGATCCGGGGATGGAAATAGCTATAGATTGTTGGGGGCGGACATTAAAGCTCGGTTGACACCAGACGGAATCGGATGCTGTGCATGTCCAGTCCGCCCTGCGCAAAGAAGAGGCGCAGATTGGTATAGCGCGAGAACAGCGGAATGTCGATTCGGTGGGATACCGGAAGCCCGTTTGTGCCGTTCCAGGTGAAGGTGCCATATGCGGTTCCGAGACTGAACAGGGTAACCGGGATCTGCGCAACCTCACTCTGGGTGGAGCTTGCGGTGAGTGTCATTTCGTAAGTGCCGGCGGTCAGGATATCCAGACCGAAGCTGTAGTTTGTCCCTTTATCGGTACAGATGTCCGACAGATCGATCGTAAGATCGCCATCCAGTTCATAAAATTTGACGGTAGATTCGTCCACATCGGACTCGTCTGCCGGACGATTGATAATATTGATCCTGCATTCTGTGCCAAGCAGCCGGTTCATCGCATGGGTGTTCATGAGGAAACGGCAGATGTTGGCGGCACAACGCTGCAATTCGCTGCGCTGCAGGGAACCGTCCTTCAGAGAGGCGAGAATGTTGTCGTCATTCTGTGCACCGCAGGAGCATACCATGTAAACATCGTTCTGTGCCATTGCCATGGCAGCGAGGTCGGACTTGTCGACTGCCTGTCCGCGGCGGTTGATCTTTGCCCACCAGTCGGTCATGGCAAAGCCGGTAAAGTCCCAGTCGTTTCGCAGGATCTGTGTGGTCAGATCGTAGTTGGCAGCTGTCCAGACGCCGTTGACCGGTCCGTAGGTTGTCATAATGGAGTCCGCATTGCCCTCCTTTACGGCAATCTCAAAGCCCTTGAGATAGATTTCGCGAAGAGCACGCTCGGAGATTACGGCATTCGTATCGTGACGGTCGGTCTCCTGGTTGTTTCCGCAGAAATGCTTGATCGTTCCGGTGACGCCGGCACTGTGAAGTCCCTTTAACTGGGCGCTTGCAATGGTTCCGGTGAGGAACGGATCCTCGGAGAAATATTCAAAGTTTCTGCCGTTTAACGGGTGGCGGTGAATGTTCATGCCGGGTCCCAACAGGCAATCAACCTTATTGGCGATCATTTCGAGTCCGGTCAGGGAGAAAAGCTCCCGGATCAGTGTACGATTAAACGTACAGGCGATCATTGTTCCGTTTGGCAGGCTGAATGCTTTGGTACCGCAGTCGAGACGCATGCCGGATGGACCGTCATCACAGCAGCCGCATGGAATGCCGAGAGCAGTAAGCTCATCAGAGACACCACCGAAGGCAGCAGCTGTTCCTGCAGTTACTTTTGGACTGTTCATGCCCTCTCCACGGATCATGCAGGATAGATCATAGTCGGTCAGTTGGGCGATAAATTCGTCCATGGTGTGCGTGCCGTTTTTGACATCGGCGAGGCGGATGCCCTTGTCTCCGGTGAAAGGAATTTCCTTCGGAAGATTGTCCTGACGGCGCTTTGCCTCATCCACATGAGAAAGCGGAACATTTTCCATGCGGATCACATAGCGGCCCTCGGAGATCTCCGGATGGATACGGTCAAATGATTCCACAGGGGCAAGAGCCTGCTCATGGCGGGAAATGACCTCTGTACTGTTTTGTGGACAATGATAGAACTCCTTCGCACTGCGCACATCAGAGCCTGCATAGAAGCGATAGGTTCCTTCTTCGAGGACGAAGCAGTGAGCGTGTCCGGTCACACCGGAATCATCATAGGAAGCAATCTGTGCATTGGACACGGAGATCGTCATGACCTGGGACTTTCCGGGAGCCAGAGTGTCCGTCTTTTCGTAGCCGCAGAGAACGCGGGACGGCTTGCCGAGCCTGCCCTGTGGTGCCTTACAGTAGATCTGGACAACCTCTTTGCCACTGTAATTTCCGGTATTGGTGACTTTGACAGTGAAGTCCCATTTATCGGACAGTTGTTTTGCGCCTGTGATCGCAATATCAAAGGTTGTATAGGAAAGACCAAAGCCAAAAGGATAGAGAACCTTATCGCGGGCAAATGTCTCAAAGTAGCGGTATCCGACATAAATATCCTCGGAATAGAAGTTTCTGTATGGATCACCAAAGTATGGAGCGGAAGGATAGTCGTTTACATTAGCGGCGATCGTATCGGTCAGCTTACCGCACGGACTGATCTTACCGGTAAGCACGTCAGCAGTACCGGTTCCGCCGGTCATGCCGCCCTGCCATACATACAGGACAGAGTCCGGATCAAAGGACAGCAGCTCGTTCATGTCAATGATATTGCCGACATTGAGCAGTACGATCATTTTCGGAAAATGGCGGCGGACCTTTGCAAGCATGTCCTTCTCGGCAGAAGTCAGAAGATAGGAGCCCTCATGCAGAGAGTTGTCCTGTTCTTCGCCGGCAGTACGTCCGATGATGACGATCGCGGTATGGCTGCTTTCAGAGACATGTGCGACCAGCGCCTCGTCCAAAGGCATCTCGGTTTGTGACCATGGCTCCTTACCCCAGCCGTCTCCGAGATCAAAGGGGTTTTCACTGTCCCATTTCCGGTACACATCGAGCAGTTCTTCGTTGACGGAGACACCGTTTTCCAGCAGACCGTCCGGAATGCCGGTGATCTTTGATACATTTACCATACCGCCGGATCCTGTTCCGCTTTTATAATAATGAAGCTGAATGCGTCCGAATAACGCGATCTCATCGTCCGGATTTAACGGAAGTGCATCGTTATCGTTCTTCAGCATGACAATTCCCTCAGAGACAACCTGTGCCGCTGTTTTTAAATATTGCTCCCAATCAAGTGTTTTTTCTGTCTGTGCCATGATAATCCTCGTTTCTCTTAATATTTCTTACTTCACATCATATCGACCTTACAGAATAAGTCAAGAGGAAAGCAGATAATTCATTTTATTTTAATGTTTCCGTGCTGTGTTGTCTTTCCATCGAATATAGTATATGATTGTAGAAATTGCGACATATATTAGGTAGGGATACGTGTTTCCCATGGATGAGGAGGAGTGCATGACAAATTACATATTGATTGTTGCGGCAATTATTTTACTCTGTCTGTTTCTGAATAAGATATCTGCGAAGCTTGGCATTCCGGTGCTGTTGGCGTTTATTCTGCTCGGCATGCTGTTTGGAACAGATGGTCTTTTGAAGATTTCATTTGACAATTATCAGATAGCGGAGCAGATCTGTACGGTTTCGCTGATCTTTATTATGTTTTACGGCGGCTTTGGAACGAACTGGAAGCAGGCGAGACCGGTGGCGGGAAAAGCAGTGCTGCTTTCCACGCTGGGTGTGCTTTTGACGGCAGCGGCGACAGGGATTTTCTGCTGGGTCGTACTCAGGTTTGATTTCTGGGAAAGCATGCTGATCGGTGCGGTATTAAGTTCCACAGATGCGGCTTCTGTGTTTTCGATCCTGCGTTCAAAACGCCTGAATCTGAAGGATAACACGGCATCCATGCTGGAGATGGAGAGTGGTAGTAATGATCCCTGCTCGTATATGCTGGCGGTGATCATTCTGGCAGTGATGAAGGGCGGCTTTACCGGGGAAAGTCTGGTGAAGCTTGTGCTGCTGCAGGTAATCTTCGGTGTGCTTATCGGTGTTCTTACGGCGATCTTTGGTGCATGGGTGCTTTCGCGTATGAAGAATGCGGGGGACGGCGTGGATACGATCTTCGTATTCAGTATGGCGCTTTTGTCCTATGCCGGTGCGGCAATCCTTGGAGGCAACGGTTATCTGGCGGCTTATCTTGCCGGTCTGATCATGGGAAACCGTCCGCTTCACAATAAGAAGTCGCTGGTTCATTTTTTTGATGGTCTGACAGGGCTGATGCAGATGCTGATCTTCTTTCTGCTCGGGCTCCTGGCGTTTCCGTCGGCATTGCCCGGGATCATCCCGGTGGCATTTGCGATTGCATTGTTTCTGACCTTTGTTGCAAGACCATTGTCCGTGTTTGCAATATTAACGCCATTCCGGTGCTCCGCCCGTCAGCAGCTTCTGGTGTCGTGGTCGGGATTGCGAGGTGCCGCGTCTATTGTATTTGCCATTCTGGCGACTGTGGATCCGGCATATACGAAGAACGATCTCTTTCATATTGTAATTTTTATTGTGCTGTTCTCAATCAGCATTCAGGGATCGCTTCTGGGTTTTATGGCACGCAGGCTTGATATGATCGATGACAACAGCAACGTTATGAAGACGTTCAGTGATTATTCCGAGGAGGTTCCGGTCGAGTTTGTCAAGATTATGATCAAAAAGGATCACCCATGGGCGGGGCACCGGATCAAAGATGTCACATCTCTGCCGGATCTTCTGTTGGTGTTGATCCTGCGTGGGGAGGAACGGATCGTGCCGAACGGCGATACTGTGATCATGGAGGGCGATAAGATCGTGCTCAGTGCACTTTCGCCGGAAGAAAATCTGGGGCTTTATCTGTCGGAGATTGAGATTGACAGGGAGAGTCCGTGGATCGGTCTGCCACTTTCCAGGGTCAAGCTTCCGGAGGACAGTCTGGTGCTTGTACTGATGCGTGAGGACCGCGTGAAAATACCGAACGGTAACACTGTGATACGTGAAAATGATATTCTGGTCATTAGTCAGGTATAGACTTTATTGATAAAGAATATCAATAAAGAAATAAATGCTTGATTTCTTTGGGAAGGAAGAGTATAAAATTGTTACACTATAAATAAAACGTGGGGGATTTTATGTATTCCCACGGACAATACAGGAGGCGTATCATTATGTTAGATTGTTTAAAGAAAATTGATAAGGCAAAGACAGGAATTTTTGCAGCAGGCGTTTTATTCGGAACAGCAGGCATCAAGATTCTCGCCAGTGATGATGCGAAGAAGCTTTACACAAACTGTACAGCAGCCGTTCTTCGTGCAAAGGAATGTGTTTTAAAGACTGCAGCATGTGTTCAGGAGAATGCGGAGGACATTTATGCAGGTGCAAAGCAGATCAACGATGACCGTGCAGCAATGGATGAGGAATTTGAGGATGAGTCTTTCACAGAGGTTGAAGACGAGGAAGAAACAGAGGCGTAGGTCGATATGAGATTTCAGATCAAACATGAGATAAAGGGAAGACTTCGTGTTCATGTGATCCGGAAGCGGATGAGCTTTTCACAGGCAGACACACTTCAATATTATCTGATGGGACTTACGGGCGTACAGAAGGTGAAGGTCCAGAACAGAACCTGTGATGCCATTATCGAGTATGACGGGGACCGCGGGGAGATTTTGAAGGAGCTTCAGAGATTTTCGTATCAGCAGACCGAGGTGCCGGCGGATTATCTTAAGAATTCCGGACGGGAAATGAATCAGTATTACTGGGATAAGCTGGTGAATAGGGTCATTCTTCATTATGGAACGAAGCTTTTCCTGCCGATATCGGTGAGAGACGTCATTGCGACCGTGAAGTCTGTGAAATATGTCTGTGAGGGCGTGCGGACGCTGCTGAAAGGAAAGATCGAGGTGCCGGTTCTTGACGGAACGGCGATCGGTGTTTCGGTATTCCGTGGAGATTACAGCACGGCAAGCTCCGTCATGTTCCTGTTAGGTATCGGCGAGATCCTGGAGGAATGGACTCACAAGAAGTCCGTGGAGGATCTGGCACGAAGCATGTCGCTCAACATCAGCAAGGTATGGCTGATCAGAGAAGGAAAGGAAGAACTCACGGAGCTTACGGCGGTGAACTCCGGAGACCGGGTCGTTGTCCATATGGGTAATGTGATTCCGTTTGACGGCGATGTGGTTGCCGGTGAGGCGATGGTTAATCAGGCGTCCCTGACCGGTGAGTCCAATCCGGTCAGAAAGATTGAGGGCGGTTACGCCTATGCGGGCACGGTTGTCGAGGAAGGTGAGATCACAATCTGTGTCAAGGAGGTCAACGGCTCCAGTAAGTATGAGAAGATCATGACAATGATCGAGGATTCCGAGAAGCTTAAGTCCTCACTGGAGGGCAGAGCGGCTCATCTTGCCGATCGGCTTGTACCGTATACCTTTGCGGGCACAGGTCTTGTATGGCTTCTGACGCGCAACACGACCAAGGCGTTGTCGGTGCTGATGGTTGATTTCTCCTGTGCACTCAAGCTTGCAATGCCGCTGACAGTTCTGTCAGCGATACGCGAGGCAAGTACATACGATATCACCGTGAAGGGCGGTAAGTATCTTGAGGCGATGGCTGAGGCAGACACGATCGTGTTTGATAAGACAGGAACCCTGACGAAGGCACAGCCGACCGTTGTGGATGTTGTATCCTTCAATGGACAGTCTTCGGATGAGCTGCTTCGTATTGCGGCATGTCTCGAGGAGCATTTCCCGCACTCTATGGCTAAGGCTGTTGTCGAGAAGGCAGTGGAGCGTAATCTGGTTCATGAGGAGCTTCATTCTAAGGTCGAGTATATTGTGGCACATGGCATTTATTCTACCATCGAGGGTAAGGAAGTCGTGATCGGAAGTCACCATTTTGTCTTTGAGGATGAGCATGCCGTGATTCCGGAGGGGAAGCAGGAGCTGTTTGATCAGCTTCCGGAGCAGTATTCTCATTTATATATGGCAATTGAAGGCAAGCTTGCGGCAGTCATCTGTATTGAGGATCCGCTCCGCAAGGAGGCTCCGGAGGTAATTCGCCGATTAAAGCAGTGCGGCATTTCCAAGGTTGTCATGATGACCGGTGACAGTGACCGGATCGCATCCACGATCGCACACAAGGTCGGCGTGGATGAGTATTATTCCGAGGTGCTTCCGGAGGATAAGGCGAAGTTCGTTGAGAACGAAAAGAAATCCGGCAGAAGGGTTATTATGATCGGAGACGGCATCAACGATTCGCCGGCATTGTCGGAGGCAAGCGTAGGTATTGCTATCAGCGACGGTGCGGAGATTGCCAGAGAGATTGCGGATGTGACGATCAGTGCAGATGATCTGTATGAGATCGCGACACTCAAGCGGCTCAGTGATGCCATGGTCAGACGGATCAATAAGAATTATCATATGATCGTCGGTATCAACACCGGACTGATCCTGTTAGGCGTAGCAGGGGTCTTCCAGCCGACGATGTCTGCTCTGCTGCACAATACCTCAACGATATTGATCAGCTTAAAGAGCATGGAAAATCTTCTGGATACAGGAACTAAACTATAATTTTTGCTGCATTACCGGAAGCAATGAAACATTTAAAAACTAAAACTGTGGTGCCGGAAATGATGCACCACGGATCAGTTAATAACTCAAACTTCGCACACCGATTAGTTGATTGCGCCCATACTATTTCTTATGTCCGAGGAAAATTAATATAGATTTTTGCCTCAG